>JFJP01001753.1_pt1 | contig 41759 bp, 44 predicted proteins | sample 431651 | NCBI WGS metagenome assembly JFJP01 (sample SAMN02602958, study PRJNA72255) | Microbial mat metagenome, whole genome shotgun sequencing project. | biome: fresh water; feature: sink hole; material: water; isolation source: purple microbial (photo- and chemosynthetic) mats found in...
CAGTACCCTCGGTACGGAGCGATTGACCAGCTCGTTGATTGACCGGTTCACCCATCACGCCCCCATCCTGGGGATGAACGGCGAATCGTATAGATCGCAGGCTAGTATTGATACACTTTTAATTCGCCATTCATGGTCAGTCCAAGCGCGCTTTTCGGTACATTAGTCACGCGGCTTTTATACCACGCTACGATTAGCGCGCAGCGCGGGCTTCTTTTTCTTCGCAATCGTAACTTTCACGATAGGATTATTCAGGCAACTGCCAGTTTTCGGCCACGACTTTTCCAGCCAAAAGGTGCCGATCACTGTCTTGACATCGGTCACCTTCCCTTCCCGAACCCAGATCAGCACCTCGGTCAACGGCGCCAAAAACACGTCGAGAAACTCGCCGTCATCTAGTTTGCGCTCGCTGGCCACCAGGCCATGCGCTAGAAACAATGTCATCACCCGTACCGGGTTGCTTGATATGTTCGCGGCTGGCCGGCTTACCTCTCGGAGCTCGATAGCATCGCGCTGTACCTTCAAGAAATAGCCATCCGTAAGCAAGGCTGCTGGCAATCCGGATTTCTTTCAAGTGACTATCCATAGCAGCGCTCAAGGAGCGGTGTAACAATATGGCGAGGGTGATCGATGTAGGAATTTGACAGCGCGCGCGACAACCGTGCCGCCCGTGACTGATTACACATACTGGCGGTTTTCAGCAATGCTTCTTCAGATAACACAATACATAGCCGGGATACGCCAAGACCAGAAACATATAACCAGTCACTACGTAAAACTCCCAGCACTGCGAAAAGATATTATCGATATCATTAAAGAATGGCAAATTGGCAGCAAGCAGCGCCAACCAAATAACGAACAAGTTAAAAATAGAGGCATCCACAATACTACGACAGTACTCGACTAAGAAAGGCGGTCAGCGTGCGCACAATTGCCGTGGTGCTCGCATCCATCAGCAAGCCAGGCCACAATCCCAATACCAACACCCCAAGACCGTTCAGACTGAGCAATACGTGTACATCTGCGTATGCGATGATCTTAGAAGTATCTTGCGGCTCATCGAAATACATCAGTTTGATCACACGCAAATAGTAAAAGGCACCGATCAACGAGAACAAAACTGCTACCACTGCTAACCATAGCTGACCAGTGCCCAGAACTGCCTGCAGCACCGATAACTTGGCGTAGAAACCCATCAGCGGGGGAATGCCAGCCAACGACAATATCAAGACCAGCATCACTGCGGCAAACCACGGGCTGCGTTGATTCAAGCCTTTGAAATCATCCATGCTTTCGGCTTCAAAACCGGAACGCGCTAGCAGCATGATCACACCGAAGGTGCCGAGCGTGGTCATCACGTAGGTGATCACATAGAACAGTGTCGAACTATAAGCATTGGCGGCGGAGAATAGATTGCCATTCACCACGCCAGCCAACAGGCCGAGCAACAAGAAACCCATATGTGAAATCGTCGAATAAGCCAGCATGCGCTTAATGTTGGTTTGCGCGATCGCAGTGATGTTACCGATCGCCATCGACAGCACAGCCAGTACCGTCAGCATCTGCTGCCAATCAAAAGCCAGCGGCAACAGCGCCTCGACCAGCAAGCGGAAGCAAATCGCAAATGCCGCCAGCTTCGGCGCACCGCCCAGCAACAAAGTGACCGCGGTCGGCGCACCTTGATAAACGTCAGGCACCCACATGTGGAAAGGCACTGCACCCAATTTGAACGCCAGACCAGCAACTATGAACACCACGCCGAACACTAGTACGATCTGGTTGACATTACCAGATGCGGCTGCGCGCGTGACTTCGATCAGATCGAGCGAGCCGGTAGCCCCATACAACATCGACATCCCGTACAGCAGGAAACCGGAGGCCATCGCGCCCAGCACGAAATACTTCATTGCCGCTTCAGTGGCGGGGGCGCTATCGCGACGCAGCGCCACCAGCGCGTACAAGGACAACGACATCAACTCCAGGCCCAGATAGATGCTGAGGAAATTACTGCCGGAGATCATCACCATCTGGCCCAACAACGTGAACAAAGCCAGTGGATAGAATTCACCGCCAAGATAGCCACTCACCATGCCGCGCTCGGCAACATAGCGGCGCGAATACACCAGAGTCATCGCCACGGCAACATAAGAAAGCATCTTCAACAAGCTGCTCAGCGGATCGGAAACGAACATGTTGTGGAACGTGTAGACCGTCACCCCGCTTTGGAAGGCACCAAGCGTCAATACGAAACATGCTGCCAGCACAGCGAGCGTCAAGTAATAGGTGATATGGCGCTTAGCATCCGAAACGAACATATCGATCAGCAGGACGGCGGAGGTCGCAGTCAGCAGAAAGATTTCCGGATACACAGGGATCAGGTTCATGTTATTCATTTATTTGCCACTTATTTTTTACACTGCGCTTCTGGTCAGTTGGGAACAGAATAAATCGTCGCGTTAGATCGACTCAACCAACCTGCCCCGTAATTCATCAGTTTAATTTGGTAATGGCGACATGCTTGAGCAAATCAGACACCGCTGCTTGCATTGCATCGGTAAATAGCGCCGGGTACACGCCCATCGCAATCACCGCAATCGCAAGCACACCCAGCATGGCAAATTCACGTTTGTTCAGGTCCAGCATTTCTTTCACATGATGATTCGTGATCTTGCCGAACACCACGCGCTTGACCAGCCACAGCGAGTAAGCCGCACCAAGAACTAACGCAGTTGCCGCCAACATACCGATCCAGAAATTGAACTTAACCGCGCCAAGGATCACCATGAATTCGCCAACGAAACCAGAAGTGCCAGGTAGACCCGAGTTAGCCAGCGAGAACAGCACGAACAACGCGGCGAAACGCGGCATGACGTTGACCACACCGCCGTATTCGGCGATATGGCGAGTATGCATACGGTCATACAGCACGCCGATGCACAAGAACATGGCGCCGGATACAAAGCCGTGCGAGATCATTTGCACGATACCACCCTGCAGGCCGATGTTGTCGAAAACGAAAAAGCCCAGTGTGACAAAACCCATGTGCGCGATCGACGAATAGGCGATCAACTTCTTCATGTCGTTCTGCACCAGCGCCACCAGACCGATATAGATCACCGCAATCAACGATAAAATGATGATGAAATCGGCCAGATAATGGCTGGCATCAGGCGTGATCGGCAACGAGAAACGCAGAAAACCATAACCACCCAGCTTCAGCATGATCGCCGCCAACACCACGGAACCACCAGTAGACGCTTCCACATGGGCATCCGGCAACCAAGTATGCACCGGCCACATCGGCACCTTTACCGCAAACGCCATCAAGAACGCCATGAAAATCAGAATCTGTTCCGTCATGCCCAACGGCAACTCATGCCAGATCAGGATGTCGAAGCTACCGCCCGATTGGAAGTACAGGTATAGCAAAGCAACCAGCATGGCCAGCGAGCCCATCAGCGTATACAAAAAGAACTTGATCGCAGCATACACACGGTTGGCGCCGCCCCAGACACCGACGATGATGAACATCGGGATCAGCGTCGCTTCAAAGAATACGTAAAACAGCATGCCGTCCAGTGCACAGAAAACCCCTAGCATCAGGCCCGAGAGGATCAGGAAGGCGCCCATGTATTGCGCCACCCCCTTCTCGATCACTTGCCACGCTGCGACCACCACCAGTACAGTGATAAAGGCAGTCAGCGGGACGAACCACAACGATATGCCGTCGATGCCGAGGAAATAATTGATGTTGAAGCGATCAATCCAGGCAGCTTTCTCGACGAATTGCATGCCGTGGAACGCGTTGTCGAATTTTCGCAATACTGGCAACGTCACCATAAAACTGACCGCCGCACCCAGCAGCGACAGCCAGCGCACCAAAGTAGGATTGTCATCGCGACCAACTGCCAGCACGAGGATACCGAACGCGACCGGACACCAGATCGCGAGACTTAGAAGAGGAAAAGTTGACTGCAACATATCTTATTATCGATCTACTTTACTGAGTTTGCTTCGCCAGCTTATTTGGAAAATGGAAATGGCATGAACCAAACTAGGAAACTCAGCACGCCGATAATCATCACGAATGCGTAGTGATAGATGTATCCGGACTGCCAAAGACGGGTAATCTTCGAGAACCGGTTGATGGCTTTGACGCTGCCGTTGACTATCAGACCATCGATCAGACCACGATCGCCGACATTCCAAAGGCCGCGACCCAACACGCGGGCACCACCTGAGAAAACCACATCGTTGAACTTGTCCATATAGTATTTATTATCCAGCAAGGTAAAGATTGGGCCGGCCTTCTGCTTGATAGCTGCTGGCAAGCGCGGATTGACTATATAGCAGTAATACGCAGACGCCACGCCGACAATCGCCAACCACAGCGGTGCTGAGCTGAAGGCATGCGCCACCATGCTGATCGGGCCATGAAAATGGTTGCACAATTCTTCCATCGCGTGGTGTGTTTCGTTGACAAAAATCACACCCCTGAAGAAGCTACCGAACAGCATAGGTTCGATCGCCAGAAAACCGATGACAGCCGAAGGAATAGCCAGCATGATTAATGGGACAGTCACCACCCAAGGCGACTCATGAGGCCTCTGGCCCGGAACCAGCCCATGATGCGCATGCTCATTATCTTCGTCATCATGATCATCATGGGCGCCGTCTGCATCCTTGGCAGCATAGGCATGAGCATTGTGACGACCGTCATGCGTCTTACCAAAACGCTCTTCGCCATGGAACACCATAAAATACATACGGAACGAATAGAAAGCGGTCACGAAGACGCTGGCAAGCACTGCAAAGTAAGCAAAATCGGATCCGAACAGCGTCGATGCATGGGCCGCTTCGATGATGCTTTCCTTCGAATAGAAGCCAGAGAAGAACGGTGTTCCGATCAGCGCCAACGAGCCAATCAGCGAGGTTATCCAGGTGATCGGCATGTACTTGCGCAGACCACCCATATTGCGCATGTCCTGATCGTGATGCAAGCCCATAATCACCGAACCGGCACCAAGGAACAGCAGAGCTTTGAAGAACGCATGCGTCATCAGGTGGAATACGGCTACCGAGTAGGCCGAAGCACCCAATGCCACGGTCATGTAGCCGAGCTGCGACAGGGTCGAGTAGGCGACCACGCGCTTGATGTCGGTCTGGATGAAACCAAGGAAACCCATGAAGAATGCGGTAATCGAGCCGATGATCAGGATGAACGACAACGCGGTATCGGACAATTCGAACAGCGGCGACATGCGGGTGACCATGAAGATCCCGGCGGTCACCATGGTTGCCGCGTGAATCAATGCGGAAATCGGAGTGGGACCTTCCATCGAATCGGGCAACCAGACGTGCAGCGGGAACTGCGCCGACTTACCCATGGCGCCGATGAACAGGCAGATACAAGACACGGTCAACAGCATCCAATTGCTACCTGGTAAGGTCAACGTCGCCAGTATGCCCTTTTGCGCGAACACTTCGGCGTAGTTCATTGAACCGGAGTAAGCCAGCAGCAAACCTATACCGAGGATAAAACCAAAGTCGCCGACACGATTAACCAGGAAGGCTTTCATATTGGCGAAAATCGCGGGCGGTCGGGTGTACCAGAAACCGATCAGCAGATACGACACCAAGCCGACAGCCTCCCAACCGAAAAACAGTTGTAGGAAGTTGTTGCTCATGACCAGCATCAACATCGAGAACGTGAACAGCGAGATATAGGCGAAGAAGCGATTATAACCCTCATCGTCCTTCATGTAGCCGATGGTGTAGATATGCACCATCAATGACACGAAGGTCACCACGCACATCATCATCGCAGTCAGGCTATCGACCAGGAAGCCAATCTCCAACTTGATCTCGCCGACCGTCATCCAGGTGTACAGGGTGCCGTTGAACGTCGCGCCATCGATCACCTGCATCAAAGTCTGTACCGAAAGGATCAGCGCAATCAGCACACCGATTATGGTGACAGTATGCGACGTCTTGCGACCGATCAGGTTGCCGAAAAACTTGGTACCAAATAAGCCCGCAATAGCAGCGCCAATCAGAGGCGCCAACGGTACGGCAAGAAGTAGTTGTGGGTTAAGTTGCCCCGCCATGACGAACCTTATCTTTATTCGTTGTTTGTTATCTGCGCGTTGTGCGCGAGCTTTTTACTCATTCTTTGCCTGCTCGTTTTCGCCATCCACGGCCTGCGGAAAAAAACATCGTCAGCCCTTCAGGCTGTTCAGATCTTCAACGTTGATGGTGCCAAGATTACGGAACAATGTCACCAGGATGGCAAGACCAATCGCCGATTCGGCAGCCGCTACGGTAAGGATAAAAAAAACGAAGATCTGCCCCGCCGCATCACCTAGATAATACGAAAAAGCGATGAAGTTCATATTTACCGCCAACAGCATCAATTCGATTGCCATCAGCAATACGATCAAGTTCTTGCGGTTGAGAAGTATACCGACAATGCCGATCGCAAACAGGATCGCACCGAGAGTCAGGTGCTGAGCGAGCGAAAGTACCATATTGCTTCCTTGTTATTTTTGTGGAGCCGCTGATACGGCCGGGGTGGTCGGATTGACTGACGTCACTGGCTTGACCTTGGATTCCGGCTTCATTTTGACCACACGAATCCGGTTGGCGCTCTTGACCTTGACAGCAGCGGCAGGCGAAAAATACTTGCTGTCCTTGCGGCGACGCAGCGTCAGCGCAACCGCAGCGACAATCGCCACCAGCAGGATGACGGCGGCAATTTCAAACGCATAAACGTACTCGGTGTAGATTAGCTTACCCAGTTCCTTGGTGTTGCCGATGTTGGCCGAGACAGCAGGCACATCCGCATCTGTACCCTGGAAACCGTGAAAAAAGACGGCGGCCATTTCGCCAATGATGATAGTACCAACTGTTGCAGCCAGTGAAGAATAACCCCAGAAGCCCTCGCGCATCTTGTCGAGGTTTATATCCAGCATCATAACCACAAACAAGAACAGCACCATCACGGCACCGACATACACCAGTACCAGAACGATAGAAAGGAATTCGGCCTTAAGCAGCATCCAGATGCCTGCTGCGGAGAAGAACGACAATATCAGGAACAGCGCAGAATGCACTGGATTTCGTGCAGTGATTACGCGCAGAGCGGCGATCACCAGTACCACCGAAAACACGTAGAACAAGAATGTCTTAAATCCCATAATGGCTCAAAAAATCTGTTAAAAAACTTCATAAATCACTAAAATAACTCTTATCACGTCACTCCCGCGCATGTAGGAATCTATCATTCTAGTTAACAACCTGGACCCACGCTTGCGCGAGGATGACGACAAATCATTAGCGATATACCGCATCCACAGCACGTGCCGCAGCAATCTCCGGTTCATAACGATCACCAATTGCCAACAGCATTTCCTTGGTGTAGTAGAGATCGCCGCGTTTTTCACCGTGGTATTCCAGGATGTGGGTCTCGACGATCGAATCGACCGGGCATGATTCTTCGCAGAATCCGCAGAAAATACATTTGGTCAGATCGATATCGTATCGAGTAGTACGGCGCGAGCCATCTTCACGCTGATCCGATTCAATCGTGATCGCCATCGCCGGGCATACCGCTTCGCACAGTTTACACGCGATACAGCGCTCTTCCCCATTCGGGTAACGACGCAGCGCATGCAGACCACGGAAACGCGGCGACTGCGGCGTCTTCTCTTCCGGGAATAGCACCGTAATCTTGCGTGCGAATAGGTAGCGGCCAGTCAACCGCATTCCCTTGAGAAGTTCCAGCAGCATTAAGCTGCCGAAAAAATCCTTTATCGCTTCCATTTGCTATAAAACCTTCCATTACTTCCAGATATTCCATGGACTTTGGATCCAGGCGGCGACAATCACCAGGTACGCGAGAACCAGTGGGATAAACACTTTCCAGCCCAAGCGCATGATCTGGTCATAGCGATAGCGCGGGAACGAAGCACGCACCCAGATAAATACCGACAACATAAAGAATGTCTTCGTGCCAAGCCAAATCCAGCCAGGAATCCAGTCCAGCATCGACAACGGCGATGCCCAGCCGCCCATGAACAGCAACGCTGTCAGGATCGATATCAAAATCATGTTGGCATATTCAGCTAGAAAGAACATCGCGAACGACATGCCAGAATATTCGATCATGTGACCGGCAACGATTTCCGATTCGCCTTCCACCACGTCGAACGGATGACGGTTAGTTTCGGCGATGCCAGAAATGAAATAAATCAGGAACACAGGAAACAACGACAGCCAGTTCCATGACAAGAAGGCGAAGTCGTGATCATAGAAATAGCCCTTGCTTTGCGCCATCACGATATCTGTCAGATTTAGGCTGCCAGACACCATCAACACGATCACCAAAGCGAAGCCCATCACGATTTCGTAGGAAACCATCTGTGCTGAAGCACGCATGGCACCGAGGAAAGCATACTTGGAGTTGGATGCCCAGCCGGCGACGATCACGCCATACACTTCCATCGACGTAATCGCCATCACGAACAGCAAACCGGCGTTGACATCAGCAAGTACAGTCTCTGGGCCAAAAGGCACGACTGCCCAAGCAGCCAAAGCTGGCATAATGGTCATAATCGGAGCGATGAAGAACAATACCTTGTTAGCGCGTACCGGCAACGTAACTTCTTTCAGCAGCAGCTTAAGGGCGTCAGCGATCGGTTGCAGCAAACCGGCAGGACCCACGCGATTAGGACCCAGGCGGATATGCATCCAGCCGATCAGCTTGCGCTCCCAGTACGTCATGTAGGCCACGCACAGCAACAACGGCACGACCACGCCGCTGATCTTGATCAAGTTCCAGATCAACGGCCAGATGAAACCGAACCAGTCGGCACCGGTAGAATTGATGGTGGCGCTGAAATAATCCATCATACTTTCTCCACGACGATAGAACCAAACATCGCGCCCAATGCTGCAGTCGAAGCATGCGACGCAGCCACCCGCACCACGTTTTCTGGCAGCGTCGAATCAATCGCGGCTAGCAATGCAGCCGCGCCGTGCCCTTGTTTGAGGTTGACCAGATCGCCGGTGGCGATACACAATTTTGCTGCCAGCGCTGCCGACAACCATGCCTGCGGCGCCCGGCCGTCGACGGTCTTCTGTAGCGATGGCGCACGACGCACTACCGCATCAGCGAAATAAATCGGCACATCGGCAATCCGCTCCAACCCGCCATTAACCGCTCGGGAAGTAGCTTGCGGCTGCAAATCGGACCAGTTGTTCAAGCGTGCCTGCGAGTTAGCTTCAGTGACTTCGCCGATGCCAAGCACTTCATCGCGGATCGTTTCGGAGGTGTCGTAATCGAAACCTGACAGGCCCAGCAAGTTACCCAACACGCGCAATACTTTCCATGCCGGACGAGCATCGCCGAGCGGCCTAACACTTCCGTTGAAGCTTTGAGCACGGCCTTCGCAGTTGACGAAGGTACCGGAAGTTTCGGTAAAAGGCGCAATCGGCAGGAGCACGTCGGCGTAATCGGCGCCGTGCTTGTAGGCCGACAACGCCACCACCATCTCAGCCTTGTCCAATGCAGCACGAGCGACTTGCGGATCGAAGCTATCCAGCTCCGGTTCGGCGTTCAGCAATACATATGCTTTGTGCGGCTGCGCGAAACTCTGGTGTGCATTATGGCCCTTGCCAGCGGCCGGCAACGCGTTGGCCCAGTAGCCACCGACGGTATTGCCGGCTTCAGTCAGGTAACCGAACTTAGCGCCGGTTTGTTCTGCAATCCATTGCGCCAATGCGTGTAGTTGCGACGCTTGTGGATGTTGCGCCGCTGCGTTGCCGAGGAAGACGCCCTTGGCTTCACCAGCCAGCAAGCTAGCTACAGTTTGCTTGGCAGCAGCTGATGTCTCGACATTCTCGAATCCAACTGGAACAGCAACGCTCTTGGCTTGCGCCACAGCGACCGCGACTTGTGCCAGCGATGCCAACCAGGCTGACGGTGCAGCGATAATCTTGTTCGCAACCGGCATCAACAGATCGTCGTCAGTCGCGTGCAGGATACTCAACTGCGCACCGCGTTTGACACTCAGGCGCAGGCGTGCCGACAGCAAAGGATGATCCTTGCGCAGAAACGAACCGATGACGAAGGCGCGATTCAGCTGCGCGAATTCATTGATCGACATACCCAGCCATGGCGTAACTCTGCCATCCAGTGCGAAGTCGGACTGACGCAAACGGAAATCGATGTTTTCGGAACCCAGGCCGCGCACCACTTTCTGCAGCAACGACAGTTCTTCCAGCGTCGAGTAAGGCGTACCCAGCGCAGCAATCGCATCGGCGCCATGTTCGTGGCGGATGTTGCGTAAGCCATGCGCGACATATTCCAGCGCAGTTTGCCATTCGACTTCCCGCCACTTGCCATCTTGCTTGAGCATCGGCTTGGTCAGACGCTCGGCGCTATTTAAACCTTCATAGGCGAAGCGATCCTTGTCCGACAGCCAGCATTCGTTGACGTCGTTGTTTTCCAGCGGCAGTACACGCATCACCTTGCCGGCTTTGACTTGCACCACCAGGTTGGCACCCAGTCCATCATGCGGGCTGATCGATTTGCGGCGTGACAATTCCCAGGTACGGGCGCTGTAGCGGAACGGCTTGGAGGTCAGTGCACCGACTGGACACAGATCGATCATATTGCCGGACAATTCGGAATTGACGGTCTTGCCGATGAAAGTCGTGATCTCGGAGTGTTCGCCGCGACCAACCATACCGAATTCCATCACGCCGGCAATTTCCTGGCCGAAGCGAACGCAGCGGGTGCATTGGATGCAACGGCTCATTTCCTGCATAGAGATCAACGGACCAGCTTCTTTCGGCGCGACCACACGCTTTTTTTCTTCGTAACGGGACGAAGATTTGCCGTAGCCCATCGCCAAATCCTGCAACTGGCACTCGCCGCCTTGATCACAGATCGGACAATCGAGCGGGTGGTTGATCAACAGGAATTCCATCACGCTCTTCTGCGCGGTAGTTGCCTTGTCGCTGGCGGTACGAACGATCATGCTGGCAGTTACCGGCGTGGCGCAGGCCGGCAAGGCCTTAGGTGCTTTTTCCACCTCGACCAGGCACATGCGGCAGTTGGCAGCGATGGAGAGCTTTTTATGATAGCAGAAATGCGGAATATATGTGCCAATCTTGTTGGCAGCATCCATTATCATGCTTCCCTCTTGGACTTCCACTTTCTTGCCGTCTATTTCGATTTCAACCATGACTTTTGCTTTTCTTGCCTAAGTGTTTCAAGCACTGTTTGCGCTGTACTCTACATAAACCTACATCGTCATTCACGCGAATGCAGCAATCCATATTGGTTGAGATCCTAAGCAGTAACACGAATCCCAGAAAGCGCATGGATGACTCCATAGTTAGCATTAAACATACGCAGGCACCAAGCAGTGCTTATGCTCTATATGATACTCAAATTCTTTACGATAATTTTTCAGAAATCCACGCACCGGCATCGCCGCTGCATCGCCGAGTGCACAGATTGTCCGGCCCATGATGTTGCCTGCGACCGTATCCAACAACTCCATATCTTCCGAACGTCCATGGCCGGTTTCGATGCGATGCACTATGCGATATAGCCAGCCTGTACCTTCGCGGCATGGCGTACACTGGCCGCAGGATTCTTCAAAATAGAAGTACGACAGTCGCAGCAGCGACTTCACCATGCAACGTGTTTCATCCATCACGATCACAGCGCCGGAACCCAGCATCGAGCCAGCCTTAGCGATCGAATCGTAATCAAGATCGATATCCATCATAACCTCGCCGCGAATCACCGGAGAAGATGAGCCACCAGGAATCACAGCCTTAATCTTCTTGCCGCCGTGTATGCCGCCGGCCAGCTCCATCAGTTTGGCAAACGGCGTACCCAATGGCACTTCGTAATTGCCCGGCCGTTCGACGTCGCCGGAAATCGAGAAAATTTTGGTGCCGCCGTTGTTCGGCTTACCCAATGCTGCATAGGCTTCGCCGCCCATGTTCAGCAGGAAAGGCACCGCTGCGAAAGTCTCGGTGTTGTTGATCGTTGTCGGCTTGCCATACAAACCAAAGCTGGCGGGGAAAGGTGGCTTGAAGCGCGGCTGACCCCTCTTGCCTTCCAGCGATTCCAACAAAGCGGTTTCTTCACCGCAGATATACGCGCCGTAGCCATGAAATGCGTGAATCTGAAAATTGAATTCGCTGCCGAAAATTTTGTTGCCCAAAGCGCCGGCGGCACGCGCCTCTTCCAATGCGTCTTCAAAGCGTTCGTAACCAGACCAGATCTCGCCGTGGATATAATTGTAGCCAACCGAAATACCCATAGCGTAAGCGCCGATGGTCATGCCTTCGATCAAAGCATGCGGGTTGTAGCGGATGACATCGCGGTCCTTGAATGTGCCAGGCTCGCCTTCGTCGGTATTACACACCAGATACTTCTGGCCCGGGAACTGGCGTGGCATGAAGCTCCACTTCAGACCGGTCGGAAAACCTGCACCACCACGGCCGCGCAGTGAACCAGCCTTCAGTTCAGCGATGACTTGCTCAGAGGTGATGCCTTCGGACAAAATACGCTTGATGGCGGTGTAACCACCACGGTTGACGTAATCGGCGTAGTGCCAGTTGTTGCCGTTCAGGTTGGCCAGAATTAGCGGATTGATATGACGGTCGTGTAGGCAAGTCATTTTGGAGTTATCTCATTGAGTTCCACTAACAAGCCATCAATCTTTTCATTCGACATCCAGCTACACATGCGTTTGTTATTGACAAGCAGCACCGGTGCATCGCCACAGGCTCCCATACATTCTCCCTCGACTAGCGTAAACTGACCGTCAGCAGTAGTTTCACGAAAATCGATGCCGAGCTTGCTCTTCAGATGCAATGCTGCACGCTCACCACCGGACAACTGGCAAGGCAAGTTGGTGCAGATACTGATCTTGTATTTGCCGACCGGCTTGGTGTTGTACATATTGTAAAAAGTCGCGATTTCTTGCACCGCTATAGCAGGCATGCCGAGGTAATCGGCGACATCACGCATGGTTTCCGGCGCCAGCCAACCCTTTTCGTCCTGTGCAATCGCCAACGCGGCCATCACCGCCGACTGCTTTTGGTCGGCAGGAAATTTCGCCACCTCGCGATCAATCTTCTTGTATGTATTTTGACTTAACAACATGTGCTGGCCATTCGTGCGCGGTAGTATTTAACAAATCAACAAATTGAAAATGGAATCTAAAAGCCACCGTAGCGTGGCGAATTATTATGTCCCCAACTGACTAATATCGTACAGCAGACTTAACGGTCAATTTCACCGAAAACAATATCTTGCGTACCGATGATGGTGACGGCATCCGCGATCATGTGACCCTTGGCCATTTCATTCAACCCTTGCAGGTGCGGGAAGCCAGGTGCACGGATCTTCAGACGATAAGGCTTGTTGGCACCGTCCGATATGATGTAGACACCGAACTCGCCCTTCGGATGCTCGACTACCGCATACGCTTCGCCCGGCGGCACGTGGAGTCCTTCGGAGAAGAGCTTGAAATGGTGAATCAGCTCTTCCATGTTGGATTTCATGTTGACCCGAGACGACGGTGCAACCTTGTGGTTATCGGTAATGACCGGGCCGCTGTTGTTTCGCAGCCATTCTACGCATTGCTTGATGATCCGGTTGGACTGGCGCATTTCTTCCACGCGCACCAGGTAACGGTCATAGCAGTCGCCGTTTTTACCGACCGGGATGTCAAAATCGAGCAAGTCGTAAACTTCATAAGGCTGCTTCTTACGAAGATCCCACTCGACGCCTGAACCGCGCAGCATTGGGCCGGTAAAGCCCATTGCCTTGGCGCGCTCCGGCGAGACCACACCGATACCGACCAGACGCTGCTTCCAGATACGATTATCGGTCAACAGTGTTTCATATTCGTCGACGTATTTCGGGAAACGAAGGGTGAAGTCTTCAATGAAATCAAGCAGCGAACCCTGACGATTTTCATTAAGAGCTCTGATAGCCTTGGCATTACGCACCAACGATGCCTTATGCTGCGGCATGGCGTCCGGCAAGTCGCGGTAGACGCCGCCTGGGCGGTAATAGGCCGCATGCATACGAGCACCGGAGACGGCTTCATAACAATCCATCAGGTCTTCGCGTTCACGGAATGCATACAGCAGCACCGCCATAGCGCCGACGTCGAGCGCATGCGCGCCGATCCACATCAGGTGGTTCAATAGACGAGTTATCTCGTCGAACATGACGCGGATGTACTGTGCACGCAGCGGCACTTCCAGATCCAGCAGACGCTCGATTGCCATGACGTAGCCGTGCTCATTACACATCATCGACACATAGTCGAGACGATCCATGTATGGCACGGATTGCAGGTAGGTTTTCTGCTCCGCCAGCTTTTCGGTGCCACGATGCAGCAGGCCGATATGCGGGTCGGCACGCTGGATTACTTCTCCATCCAGCTCCAGCACCAGACGCAAAACGCCGTGTGCCGCCGGATGTTGCGGGCCGAAGTTCAGCGTGTAGTGCTTGATTTCTGCCATTATTTGATCCTGTAGCGCTCTTCACGAATCACTCGCGGCGTGATTTCGCGCGGATCGATCGTTACGGGCTGATAAATTACGCGCTTCTGTTCTGCGTCGTAGCGCATCTCGACATAGCCCGAAACCGGGAAGTCCTTGCGGAACGGATAACCGATGAAGCAGTAGTCGGTGAGGATGCGGCGCAAGTCGTTGTGGCCTTCAAACAGGATACCAAAGAAGTCGAACGCTTCGCGTTCGTACCAGTTTGCCGAAGACCAGATGTCGCTCACCGAAGCCAGAATAGGTTGTTCGTCGTCGGTGGCAAATACCCGCACGCGCAGACGCCAGTTGTGCTCAATCGACAGCAAGTGCGATACCGCCGCGAAGCGCGCGCCGTCCCAGGAACCGTCGCTATAGGTCGAATAATCGACGCCACAAAGATCGATCAATTCTTCAAAACGAGTATCGGCATGGTCACGCAGAACGCGCATCGCGGAAAGATAATTCGAAGCCTTGACGACGATCGTGATCTCGCCCAAGGCAACGGTCAAGCTTTGAAGGTCATCGCCAAGTGCATTGCGTACAGCGGCTTCAAGAATTTCCAGTTTAATCGTCATTGTGTTCTTTTAGCGCGCAATCGTATTGGTGCGGCGAATCTTGTTTTGTAACTGGATGATGCCATACAGCAAGGCTTCAGCGGTCGGCGGGCACCCTGGAACATAGATATCGACCGGAACAATGCGATCGCAACCGCGCACCACCGAATACGAATAGTGATAGTAACCGCCGCCATTGGCGCAGGAACCCATCGAAATCACCCAGCGCGGCTCCGGCATCTGATCATACACCTTGCGCAAGGCAGGTGCCATCTTGTTGCACAACGTACCGGCCACGATCATCACATCTGACTGACGCGGCGACGGACGGAAGATCACACCAAAACGGTCCATGTCGTAACGCGAAGCGCTGGCATGCATCATCTCAACTGCACAGCAAGCCAGGCCAAAGGTCATCGGCCACAACGAGCCGGTACGAATCCAGTTGATCAATTTATCAGCCGTGGTGGTGACAAAGCCTTCGTTCAAAACACTTTCAATAGACATGACTTACTCCCAATCCAGCGCGCCGCGCTTCCAGATGTACCAGAAACCCACCGCGAATTCAATGATAAACACCATCATCGTGACGAAGCCCTGCCAACCAAGGTCACGTATTGCGACACCCCACGGGAAAAAGAAGGCGGTTTCCAGATCGAACAAGATGAACAAAATGGCGACAAGGTAATAACGCACATCGAACTTCATGCGCGCATCTTCAAATGCTTCAAAGCCACATTCGTAAGGAGATGTCTTTTGGGAATCAGGCCGATGCGGCCCAAGAATACGACCAATTAGTTGCGGTGCAATACCGACCGCAATACCGATCAAAATAAACAACAGGATAGGAAAATAATTTTCGAGGTTCACGATTATGCGCCAGTAGTTTGAACTGTCAGTAGAGTGATTTGCAGATCTGTTTTATCAAACCTGACGCCCCCAATCCGGCAAACCAAACTACACTTCCTCGATAAAAAGTCAGCGCAGAGGAAACCGTTGCTGGCCTTATGCTCTTTGGTGCCGACGGCGAGACTCGAACTCGCACAGCTTTCGCCACTACCCCCTCAAGATAGCGTGTTTACCAATTTCACCACGTCGGCATAATTTTTAATTTTAACCTGCTTTAGTACTTTTGTTCAATGCAAAAGGGTTAAAATTTAGCAAGTTCACTCTGCAATTGCATTTAATTTTTCTTAGACAGAGTAATTCGCCGCAACTCGGCAATTTACTCGCTCTACCCCACAAATAATTACTTCGGAATCTGGTTAGATTGCGCGCTACCGGTCGATGACGTAGGCACGGGAGCCGCTGCTGCCACAACACTTGCCGAGTCAGCAGCGGCATCAGCCGGCACCACTGGTGCCGCCAGTGTGGCAGGAATTTCGGCAGCCGTCGTCGACACTTGCGGTAGGCTATCCATCACGCCGCCGATAGCATTGCCGCGATGATTACCCTGATAAACCAACGCCAATGTAGCGATGAAGAAAATTGCTGCGGCCAGTCCAGTCGATTTCGACAGGAAGTTCGACGAACCACTGGCGCCAAACAGGCTGCCCGAGGCGCCCGAGCCAAACGCCGAGCCCATGTCGGCTCCCTTACCATGTTGCAGCAGCACAAGACCGATGATCGTCAATGCCGACACAACCTGAAGGATGACGATGATGTTAAATACTGCATTCATTTAATGAATTCCAATAAGAGTTGAGCCTATATTTACTTGATCCGAACTGCCGAGCCTCGATGGCACCTGCGCCCTATTAATCTTTTCACTTACTACATCGATGCGACCACTTTCAATCATGCCGCAGCAACGATCGCCAGGAAATCCGAAGAGTTCAACGCAGCACCGCCGATCAGCCCGCCGTCGATATCCGGCATGGCCAGCAGTTCAACCGCATTGCCTGGCTTCATGCTGCCGCCATACAAAATCTTTACCTGCAGCGCTGCTGCAGCATGCTTCTTTGCCAGTTGGGTGCGCAAAGCCAGATGCACATCTTGTGCCATTTGCGGCTTCGCCGTCTTACCGCAACCGATCGCCCATACCGGCTCATAGGCCACGACGATACGGGCTACGTCGACATCGGCCAATACACTCAGTACCACGTCGAGCTGACGGCCTACCACCACTTCGGTCTGACCGGCCTCACGCTCGGCAAGAGTTTCTCCGACACACACGATTGGCGTCAAACCAGCCTCTAGCACGCGCAACGCCTTCTGTGCCACGACAGCATCGCTCTCGGCATGATAGGCACGCCGCTCGGAGTGACCAACGATAACGTAGCAGCAAGAAAAATCCTTCAACATCGATACTGATACCTCGCCAGTATACGCGCCGGCCACATGTGCCGACACATCTTGGCCACCCCAAGCTATTGCCGATCCAGCAAGCACGGCTTGACACTGAAAAAAATAAGGCGCCGACACACACAGCGCAATGTCGCATGCTGGAGAGACCGCAGCAGCCCTGATTTCCGCCAGCAACGCCGCATTGGCAACCAGATTGCCATTCATTTTCCAATTACCCGCTACAAGTTTGCGACGCATACTTAGCATTGCCTAGGATTTTAATAAACAAACATTCTAACGTGCTGCAGCGAAAGCGGTCAAACCAGCAATAAAATGTTTAACAATCGCTCCAACCAATTGTTACGCAAAAAAATTGCCAGCCAAACGTCGGCGGAACATCCAGCGCCCCACATCGGAATGCTGCGGGATATAGCAGTAATTGTCGAGATCGAAGTGCTTGAGTTGTTCTGGATCAGTAATCTGGTTCAATGCCGCGTAACGCGCCATCAGTCCACGCGCACGTTTGGCGTAAAACGAAATGATCTTGTATTCACCATTCTTCCAGTCTTCAAAAACCGGCGAAATAATCGGCGCCTCCAGCACTGATGGTTTGACCACCTTGAAATATTCTTCCGACGCCAGATTGACCAACGTCTTCTTCTTCTGAGTGGCCAACTGTTGATTCAAAGCCAGTGTCACCGTATCGCCCCAGAAAGCATAAAGATTCTTGCCACGCGGGTTATTCAGGCTGGTGCCCATCTCGAGCCGGTAAGGCTGAATCCGATCAAGCGGCCGTAGCACGCCATACAGCCCAGATAAAATCCGCACATGGTGTTGAATATAGCTTAACTGCGCGCGGTCCAGCGTTGGCACATTCAGACCTTCGTAGACGTCACCGTTGAAGGCCATGATAGCTTGCTTGGAGTTGTCGCTGGTAAAGGTCTTCGACCACGAGGCGAAACGAGCAGTGTTCAATCGCGCCAGTGGATCGGAGATTTTCATCATGCTAGCAATCTGTGCCGGCGACAACTGCTTGAGGACCTCAATCAATTCAGCAGAATGGTCGATGAAATCCGGTGTGGTGTGGCTATCGATAGTGCTAGGAGTAGTGTAATCAAGGGATTTTGCGGGCGACAAAACGATCAGCATGTGCGGGGCTTTCAAATAAACCTAACAATGTCGGCAATGATACAGAAACATCAGCAAGTATATCTGCGCACGCTCAATTCGCTCAGTAGTGCCCACCGTCACCGCACATCAGTCGAAAAGGCAGGCACACAAACTGGTCTCTGCGGCAGCGCCTGTAAGGCGCAAAATGGTTTCAAGCCGATCTTTTCCAACAGCTTGATTGATTGACGGTTGTTCGGTGCGATGATCGTGTCACGATGCGCTGCGGGCCGAAGGTCTGGCTGCCATATGCCAGCGCCGCAACAGCAGCCTCATGGGCGTAACAGTTACCCCAGAATTCCGGCTTTTAAAGTTATGCCATAGCGATGGGTCGTTGAGCACCCTTTTGGCTGTCTTGAAAAATGCAGGGAACTTTGAAAAACTGTGAGCTTCAGCTCAATACCAGGCTGCAATTAGTCAATTTTTCTTTCCTCGCTTTAATTATTAGATTGAAAAAATGTTGGGAAGATTTCGAACAGACTCTAAGAACAGGCATTCAATCAAATAGTCGCAGACTTCACTACCGTCATCGGAGCATATTTTTCTTTCAGGTTATGTAGAATATTATCCAAGGTAACGCCCGAATTGACCGGATCGTCCATCACCAGGATTCAGCCGAACAAAGCGCCGGGATTCATTGTGATGAGCTTGCTGATATCAAGTTTTTACTGCACACCGTACCCACCGTCTTCATGGTAAGAACTGGTCGAAAAAATCGCCAACGGCACATCGAAAATACGTCGCCCGGACGCAAGCCGCCACGTACCAGGAACAGCACCTGATGGAACTGCCAGCCGGAGGCATAGACGTTCCAGAACCAGTTTTTTAATGATGCGGTGATCTGTATCACACGAGACCCACAGGTGCTGATCGTCTGATTTGTTCATCATCTTGCGTTTATTTAAATGGATGACGCAGAACGATAGTTTCCTCACGATCCGGCCCGGTCGACACTATATCGATGGGCACGCCTACCAATTCTTCGATCCGCTTGATATAAGCGCGGGCGACAGCCGGCAACACGTCTATCGATTTAGCGCCAACCGTCGACTCGCTCCAGCCGGGCATTTCTTCATAGATAGGCTGGCAAAGTATGGATTCTTCAGCACCGACCGGAAAAATATGCACGGTCTTGCCGTTAAGTCTATAGCCGGTACACAGCTTCAGCGTTTCCAGGCCATCCAGCACATCCAGCTTGGTCAGACACATGCCGGACACGCCATTGATTTGTACCGAACGCTTCAGCAACGCTGCATCGAACCAACCACAACGACGGGGACGGCCGGTCACTGTGCCGAACTCATGACCGACGCTGGCCATATGCTTGCCGACGCCTTGATCGGTTGGCAGCTCAGACGGAAACGGACCGGAGCCGACGCGCGTGGTGTAAGCCTTAGTGATGCCAAGGATGTAATGCAACATGTTCGGGCCGACACCACTGCCGGCAGCGGCATTGCCGGCCACGCAGTTGCTCGATGTGACGAACGGGTAAGTACCATGATCAACGTCCAGCAAGCTGCCCTGAGCACCTTCGAACAGCAAGCTGGCGCCGCCGTTGTAGGCTGCGTACAGGTCGCTCGACACATCGGCCACCATCGGGCGCAGACGTTCGACGTTTGCCAGCGCATCGTCCAGCGTCTTTTGATAATCGACGGCGGGCGCTTTGAGGTAATTGGTGAGGACGAAATTATGGTATTCGAGATTGGCTTTCAGCTTTTCCGCGAAACGTTCTTCGTTGAGTAGATCGGCCACGCGGATAGCACGACGGGCAACCTTGTCTTCATAAGCTGGACCAATTCCCTTGCCGGTAGTGCCGATCTTGGCATCGCCGCGCCCCGCTTCCCGCGCCGCATCGAGTGCGGTGTGGTATGGCAAGATGATCGGGCAGGCCTCGGAAATTTTCAGACGCGACGCCACCTCAACACCGGCCGCCTGCAGTTTGTCGATCTCGCGTAGCAGATCGGGCACCGACAGCACGGCGCCATTGCCGATGTAGCAGGCGACGCCTGGCCGCATGATACCGGATGGAATCAACTGCAATACAGTCTTGTGACCGCCAATCACCAATGTATGGCCAGCGTTATGCCCACCCTGAAAACGCACAACTGCCTGCGCGTGATCGGTCAGCCAATCAACGATCTTGCCTTTTCCTTCGTCGCCCCATTGGGTACCAATCACAACGACGTTTTTTGTGGTGCTTTTCTGTAACATCACTTAGTCCAAATTTTGTAGAATCCAGTTTCCATTTTCGAGCACGACAGCACGGTCGCAATCGAACTCGTCTTGATCGTTTTCATGGCCGGGCAGGCTCTGGATCACAACTTCCCCAGCCTTGCGCAATTCAACGATTTTTTCTTTCAAGCCTGCGTCTACCCCCCCCCACGGAGCATGAATCGCGCGCTTGCGTACCGCCACGGGAACCAGCCTCGCGAACTCCCGCAAATCCATAGAAAAACCTGTCGCCGGACGCGGACGACCAAAGGCCGCACCAACGTCGTAACGGCCACCGCGCGCCAATGCATTCGGCAACCCAGGCGCATACGCAGCAAAAATTAAGCCGCTCTCGTAATGATACCCGCGTAAGTCAGCTAAATCGACCGTCACGCAATCTTTCCCCGCCGCTTCGGCCAGGGTTTCTAGTTCATCCAGTGCCTTGCCGATGGCTGGCAGCTCCGGCAGTACCTGCCGCGCCTGCTTGAGGACACTAGCATCGCCGTATAAACCAGGCAGTGCCAGCAGCGCAGCACGGGTTTCCGGCTTGTAGTTGACGCTGATGGTACGCAAACCTGTCAAATCCTTGGCTTCAAGCAATGCCACCAGCTCGGCCTCATTCACCTTGGCGGCATCGTCGCCTGCGATGATGGTACGCAAAATGCCGACATGGCACAGATCCAAGCGCACCTGAGTAATACCCGCCAAAGCCAGGGTCGCCAGCAGCAGCTCCTGCATTTCGACATCCGCTTCCAGGCCCAGGTGGCCATAGATTTCAGCGCCGATTTGCAACGGCTCACGTGTAGCATGCAAGCCAGATCGACGAGTATGCAACACACTGCCGACATAGCACAAGCGAGTAATCGATTCGCGGTTGAGCAAATGAGCGTCGATACGCGCCACCTGGATTGTCATGTCGGCACGAATGCCGAGAGTGCGCCCCGACAACTGATCAACTAGCTTGAAAGTACGTAAGTCGGTATGTTGGCCGACGCCGGCCAGTAGCGATTCCAGATATTCCAGCATCGGCGGCATCACCAACTCATAACCGTACAAGTGGAAATTATCCAGTATCAGTCGACGCAAATTCTCTATCTTGCGCGCTTCCGACGGCAAGACATCGGCAATATTTTCAGGGAGAAGCCAATTTAGCATATAAAGATTATATTTTAGAAAAAATTTCCCTAAAAACTGACACTTAAGTTCTTATCGGAACAACATCATTAATAATCACCGGCGCAGTTATTTGGAAAGCCAAACAGTGACGCCTCGAAAATAAGGAATGGCGCCCCAAGCGAAGGCGCCATTCCCGTGCAGTTATTTATCGTCGTTCCTGATGCGACTTAATTACGGTTAATTTGTTTTTTGATAGCTGCAGCAGCGCCGCCGACCGGACTCCGGAAATACTTGAAGAATTCCGAATTCGGATCAATCACCATCAGATCTTGGCGAGTCTTGAAGCTGGCGCGGTATGCTTCCAGACTACGATAAAACTTGTAGAACTCGGGATCTTGTCCGAATGCCTTGGCATAAATCTGCGAAGCCTTGGCGTCACCTTCACCACGCATTTTTTCTGCGTCGCGATAGGCTTCCGCCAGGATCACCGTACGCTGCTTGTCGGCATCGGCACGAATTTTTTCCGACTCAGCAGAACCGGTAGAACGCAATTCGTTGGCTACCCGCAGACGTTCGGATTTCATCCGATCGTAAACCGAGGAGTTGATCTGATCGACATAATCGACTCGCTTCAAACGCACATCAATGATATCAACACCGATCTGCTTGGATTCATCTTGCACCTTTTGACGAATCGAGTTCATCACCTTGCCACGCTGACCGGAAATCACTTCGCGCACGGTACGCTTAGTGATCTCATCATTCAAGGCTGCCTTGACGATTTGCGACATGCGATCCTGAGCGCGTTTTTCGTCACCGCCGAAACTGACGAAATACAGTTTCGGATCATTGATACGCCATTTGACAAAAGCATCGATCAGGATATTCATTTTCTCGGCTGTGATGAAACGGTCGGTATCCGGTGGATCGATAGTCAGGATGCGCTTATCCAGGAACAGCACGTTCTGGAACGGCGGCGGCAGCTTGAAATTCAAGCCTGGATCGCTGATGACCTGTTTGACTTCGCCGAAGGCAAACAAAATGGCGTACTGACGCTGATTGACCACGAAGATCGTCGACGACAACACCATCAGAACGATAAATGTACCTATAACAGCTACAATAAAACGATTCATTATCGGCCCTCCCTATCACGAAAGTCGCGGCTATCACGAGAGCGATCATCAGCTTGCGCGCGCGATTCCGTCGGTGCCACAATATCCTTTAACGCTGGTGCCGAAACGGATCCAGAAGCTGTGTCGGCAGCGCCAGCGGCACTGCTATTCGATATCGCACTAGCCGCCGATTGCGAGATCAGCTTGTCCAATGGCAAATACAATAAATTGTTGCCGCTCTTAGCGTCAACAATCACTTTTGTTGTGTTAGCAAAAATTTGTTGCATGGTATCCAAGTACATACGATCGCGCGTCACTGTCGGCGCTTTCTGATATTCATTCAAGATCTGCTTAAAACGTGAAGCATCACCCTCGGCATTAGCCGTTACCCGTGCACTATAAGCCTCAGCTTCCTCCAGCAAGCGCGACGCAGCGCCGCGGGCCTTTGGAATAACGTCGTTGGCATATGCCTGGCCTTCGTTCTTTTGCCGCTCACGGTCCTGCCCAGCCTTGACTGCATCGTCAAAAGCAGCCTGGACTTGCTCCGGTGGCTGTACGCCCTGCATCGTGACATTGGTGATCTGCACACCAGCCTTATAGCGATCCAGTATCTGCTGCATCAATTGGCTGGTATCCTGCGCCACTTTTTCACGGCCTTCATACAGTACAAAATCCATCTTGTTTTTGCCGACGATCTCGCGAATCGATGTTTCAGCAACTTGGCGCACTGTTTCTTCTGGATCGCGGATATTGAAAATCCAGTCTGAAGCGCTTTTCAGCGTGTATTGCACCGCAAACTGAATGTCGATGATGTTTTCATCATCAGTCAGCATCAGGGCTTCCTTCGGCTGCTTGTTCTTGGCATTGGCGCGATACCCGACCTCAACCGTCCGCACTTGCGAGACATTGACGATTTCGTGGCTTTGGATCGGATATGACCAGCGCCAGTTAAAGCCCGGTGTGGTCGAATGACTATATTTGTCGAACGTCATGACAACCCCGGTCTGACCTTCCTGCACCGTAAAAAAGCCGCTTGCCAGCCACAGCAGGAACGCCACCACGGCAATCGCACCGACGCCGATACCGGCACCTTTCAAATCCGAATTAAAACCGCCGCCGCTGGAATCGCCGCCACCACCATTTTTGCTGCCAAGCAGGCGTTTCAGACGCTGATTAAAATCTTGCCACAGCTTATCCAGATCTGGAGGGCCATTATTTGGCTTTTTGCCATTGTTATTTTGCTTGTTGTCATTTTGCGAATTACGACCCCATTGCGGGTCATTCAGCGAAAATTTCAAGCCCAGTTTTTTGAATAAGATACCAAGCATTCGATCGTTATCTTTAAGTAAATGAATAAGGGGTTGGAATGCTCTTTAGAGGCCTGTGTCAGGGGCGATGATTTAGTGCTATCTCACACCTGTCTAATGTACTGTTCCTCGATCTCTGCAACCGGAGTCGAATAATTCAGCAGCTCCTGATTTTGCGTCACAAATTCGACGATTATCTACCGCAACAAATCAAGACCGATACCTTTTTTTCGCGCTAATAAAAACTCGTTGAATTTTATCATACCCATCATGTTCCACCGCTGGCGTCAGTTCTGCCGCATCAATTTTATTCCACACCAAAATCTGCGGAATATGATCTGCGTCAATTTTCTTGAGCACCAGGTTGACTTTCTTGATCTGCTCCACTTGCACAGGGTTGGCGGCATCGATCACATGTAATAGCAAATCGGCAGGAATGATTTCTTCCAGCGTTGCACGAAATGCCGCAACTAGTTGGGGAGGCAATTCGCGAATGAAACCGACGGTATCGGAAATCACCATGCTGCCCGCCTCGCCGAGATAAACGCACCTGGAAGTGGTATCCAGAGTTGCAAACAACTAGTCCGCAGCGTACACCCCAGCTTTCGTCAGCGCATTAAACAGGATTGATTTGCCGGCATTAGTGTAACCGACAAGCGAAATGGAAATGGCCGAACTACGACGGCGCGCACGCCGTTGAGTGTCGTGCTGCCTATGCAATTTTTCCAACCGTGCGCGCAAAACCTTGACGCGATCGCCCAACAGGCGACGATCGGTTTCAAGCTGGGTTTCACCTGGACCACGTAAGCCGATACCATCTTTTTGCCGTTCAAGATGAGTCCAGCCGCGTATCGGGCGCGTCGCCAAATGCTGCAATTGAGCAAGCTCTACTTGCACCTTACCCTCATGGCTTTTAGCTCTTGTGGCCAAGACATCAAGTATCAGGCTGGTACGATCGAGGACACGCACCTTGAGAACGCGCTCAAGATTACACTGCTGCGCCGGTGATAAAGTATGATTAAAAATGACGATATCGAGCCCATCATCGAGCACCGCATCGGCAATTTCCTGCTCCTTTCCGGAACCGATAAACAGAGAGGCATCGGGACTGCTGCGCTTATCGATGATCGTCACCGTAGGCACCGCACCAGCCGAACTGGCCAGCAAGGAAAGCTCGTCCAGACTTGCGACAAAGTCGCCTTTACCGAATTCGACTCCAGCTAGCGCTGCACGCATAGAGATAACCGTAACGCTGTCGCAATCGACAGCAATTGTTTATTCTGCTTCAGATTCAAGATTCAGATTGACAGCGCGTGCAGGAACTACGGTTGAGATGGCGTGCTTGTATACCATTTGGGTAACTGTATTACGCAGCAAAACGACGTATTGATCAAAAGATTCAATATGGCCTTGAAGCTTGATGCCGTTGACAAGATAGATCGAAACCGGGACATGCTCTTTACGTAAGGCGTTTAAAAACGGGTCTTGTAACAATTGCCCTTTATTACTCATGGCTACTCCACTGTGGTGTTGTGATTAGAAGTGAAACGAAACTGCCTATAGAACCGATAAGATCTTAAGTAAAGGCCTTGGTTAGTGTTTAATGAATGTAAACTATTTTCTTATTTACTGCCAATGGAAAAATTATTTTTCCTGACGCGCATAGGGGTTTCTACTGGATCTGAGCTCGATGCGTAATGGGGTGCCGACCAGCGAAAAAGTTTCCCGGAAATGCTTCTCGAGATAACGCTTATAGTTATCTTCAATAGATTCCAGTGCATTACCGTGAATAACGACAATAGGTGGATTCATACCGCCCTGATGGGCGTAGCGCAGCTTTGGACGTATCGAGCCTTTACGGCGAGGCTGCTGATGCTCAACCGCTTCGATCAGCGCCCGCGTCAATCTCGGTGTAGTCAGATTCGACATTGCTGCAGCATACGCCGAATCGATCGACTTCATCAGCGGCGTGATACCTGTCGATTTCAGTGCCGAGATGAAATGGAATTTCGCGAACGACAGGAAATTCAGCTTGCGATCCATGTCCGTCTTGATCTCGTCGCGACGATCACCGGTCAAGCCATCCCACTTATTGACGCCGACCACTAATGCGCGGCGCAACTCCAGTACAAAACTAGCGATGTGCGCATCTTGCTCGGAGATATCCTGTTGCGCATCCAAGAGCAACAGGACAACGTTAGCTTCCGAAATAGATTTCAAAGTCTTAACTACCGAAAACTTCTCGATTGCCTCGAATACCTTGCCACGACGACGAATGCCAGCGGTATCGATCAGTGTGTATTTCTTGCCATCACGCTCGAATGGAATCTCGATCGAATCGCGAGTGGTGCCAGGCATATCGAATGCAATGACGCGTTCCTCGCCCAGCAAGGCGTTAACCAAGGTCGACTTGCCGACATTCGGCCGGCCGACAATAGCAATCTTGATACCACGGTCCTTGTCTTCGGGTTCTGCTTCTTCAGTCGGACGCTGAGAGAACGCCAGATCGAGCGACTCTTCCAATAAATCAGCGACGCCATCACCATGCGCGGCGGAAATGACATAGGGGTCACCCATGCCTAACTCGTAGAACTCGGCAGTCACCGAGGTGTACTGCATACCTTCTGACTTGTTGACCACCAGCATGACCGAGCGCCCGGATTTGCGCAGGAAATCGGTAATAGTCTTATCGTGCGGCATCAGGCCTTGGCGGCCATCAACGATAAAAATCACGATATCTGCTTCTGCCACGGCTTGCTTGGTCTGCTTCGCCATCTCGTGCATGATGCCGTCTTTGGCAACTGGCTCGAAACCCCCTGTATCAATCACTAGGAATGGCCGTTCGCCGACCCGCCCTTCGCCGTAATGGCGATCGCGAGTCAGGCCGGGCAAATCAGCGACCAACGCGTCACGGGAACGAGTCAGACGATTGAATAACGTCGACTTGCCAACATTGGGCCGTCCTAGTAGTGCAATTACTGGCTTCATTGAATTGTTACTCTGCCGCAAAAGCGATCAAGGTTCCTGCTTTGGTTTGAAAAATCGCATTGGAACCCACAACGATCGGAGTCGGCAGCACAGCGCTACTGTCTGCACGAACACGTCCGATAAGGGCACCATTTTCACTGGACAAGAAATGAATATATCCCTCAAAATCACCAACCACAACTGAATGACCCAGAACTACCGGGGTTGTCAGTACACGATTGGCGAGCTGCTTGTTTTCCCATACTACCGCACCGCTGTCTAATGAGAATGCGCTTACCGCGCCGTTCTCATTAGCAGCATAAATAGTTCGATCATCGGCGCCTATGCCGACATCACTGGAAAACGGTTTGACCCAGTGGACGGTGCCGCTGCCGGCATCAAAACAACCGATCCGGCCTTGGTACGCCACGGCGCAGACCCGACGTCCGACGATAACCGGCGTACCCGATGCATCGACTATGCGCTCAAGTTCGGTCATACCGCGCGGATCACCAATCGCCATTTCCCACCATGGATCGCCATTGGCAAGGTTCAATGCCGACAAACGCCCACCAGGCAACGACAGGAAGGTAGCCTGAGGAACAACCAGAACGCCGGAAGCTGAACGCAAGGTCAGCGATGGCAGTGTGCGCAATACAGCCCAGCGACGTTCGCCAGTATCGGCATCATATGCTGAAATTCGGTTGTCGAGGCTGCGCACGATCACCAGGCCTTGACCAACGCCAGGTGCCGATAGAATTTCGCTCGACACCTGGGCTTGCCAGCGTTTTTTACCTCGTGCATCGAAGGCCAGCAAAATACCTTTCTCGCCAGCCACAGCAACGATATTGCCGTCGCTACCGGCACCGCCTGTGAGGCGCATACCCGCATTGATACGCCAGGCTACCACACCGGTCGCAGCATCCACTCGCGTCACGGTACCGTCAGCTGAAGCGGCATATACGCTGCCACCATCAGCAGCCGGTGCAAAGGCGAAGATCGACGCGCTACCAATTGGTAGCGTCCATGCCTGACGCACATTGAGGCTCTGCGTGAACTCAACCAATGGCGCAGGAAGATTACTCGGCGCCTTACCGGAAAACAAAGAACAGCCGCCCAACATCAGCAAAGCACCGGCAAAGACGACTTTCACTGCAATACGCATATTCTTCCTTTTTCCGAATTATCGGGCTGCGGCTATGACTGGAGTGCAGCCAATCGCATCAAGTTTCAATTGAATCAATTGCAGGCCGGGATTCTGGCTATCGATTTTATCGAGTGCCAATTGATACGCCATGCGAGCATCGTCGAGTTTATTCTGCGCCACCAGAATATCGCCCTTGCGATCCGCCACGGCACTATTAAAAGGCGCAGGAACGTCTGCGGCCAATACCTGTAATCCGTCATCATAGGCCTTCTGATCCAGCAAGATCCCGGCCAGCCGCACGCGTGCCAGGGCGCGATAATCTTCATCAGCGCAATGATCCACTACCCATTGTAATTGTTCCTTTGCGCCGTTCAAATCGTTGACATCAAAGGCAACCTTGGCGGCCGACAGTGCTGCCATGCCAGCATAGGCGGTACGACCGAATTTTTGCTGGATATCCCCGGCAGCGCGCTGGACCTTGGAGTTATCCTTGGACGATGCCGCTTTTTGCAATTCGTCATACAGCTGGGACGCCCGTAAGGCCTGGCTGCGCTGGTAATAGTTCCAGCTGGACCAGCCTGCGTACGCAACTAAGGCGACAATCAGCACCCAGGTCGTCAGGTTGCCATGTTTTTTCCACCAATCCTTAAGCGTTGCCAGTTGTTCCTGTTCGTCGATATCGAATGCCATATAATTTTATTTCAGTGATGATAGTGAATATGTTGATGATCACCATGATCATGATCGTCGCCGCCGACGATCTGCTCCACCAGATAATCGCTAACCGCGTCGAACGGTACGACACTTTGATTGCAGGTACTCGCTTTTTCGGCATTGTCGCCGCCATCGCCATCAGTCCGAAAGGACTTGACGGTCGCAGTCTGATTGGCGACTTCATCCTCGCCGATAATAATGGCATATGCCGCACCACTGGCATCCGCGCGCTTCATCTGCGACTTAAAACTACCACCAGCATTGGACGAAGCGCAATGTAGCACAACATCCAGTCCGGCATTGCGCAAACGTTCCGCTAGCACGAACGATCGCAGTTGCGCCGCTTCGCCCTGATGCACCAGATAAACGTCGCATTCATTGCGGCTGGCCTGCTCGCCATTGGCATGCATCAGCTCCAGCAAGCGCTCGACGCCCATCGCGAAACCGCAGGCTGGCGTCGGCTTACCACCGAACATTTCAAGCAGCGGGTCGTAACGACCGCCGCCACATACCGTGCCCTGCGATCCAAGCTGGTCTGTGATCCACTCAAACACAGTGCGATTGTAATAATCCATGCCACGCACCAAGCGCGGATTGATCGTAAATGGGATGTTGTTGTGGCTCAGTATCTTTTGCACGCCTTCGAAGTGCGTTCGTGATTCTTCGCCGAGATAATTGCGCAACTGCGGCGCTCCGTTGACCATTTCCTGCATGGTCGGATTCTTGGTGTCGAGGATGCGCAGCGGGTTACTGTGCAGGCGTCGTTGCGCGTCGGCGTCAAGCAGTTCCTGATACTTTTCAAAATAAGCGATCAGGTCAGAACGATGACGATTGCGCTCTTCGGCATCGCCGATCGAATTCAACTGCAACTTGACGTCCTGTAGGCCGAGATCATCCCACAACCGCTGGCACATCATGATCAGCTCAGCATCGATATCCGGACCGGTGAAGCCAAGGGCTTCCGCGCCAACCTGATGAAATTGCCGATAACGCCCTCGCTGTGGACGCTCATGACGGAACATGGGGCCACTGTACCAGAGACGCTTGGGGCCGTCATAGGTCAGGTTGTGCTCGATTGCAGCGCGCACCACGCCGGCGGTACTTTCCGGACGCAAAGTGAGATTGTCGCCGTTCATCGAATCGGTGAACGAATACATTTCTTTTTCAACGATATCTGTGACAGCACCCAGGCCACGCGCAAACAACGCGGTCGGCTCGACGATCGGGGTGCGGATCTTTTGAAAACCGTAACTCTTCAGCACCGACTCGACGGTGTTCTCGAACAACTCCCACAGGGCCGCATCGGCAGGCAGAATATCGTTCATACCTTTTACGCCGACGATTTTATCGGCTTTCTTATTTTCCGACATTTTTAATCTTCTTTAATCGATAGACAGACAGTGACGCATTTCGATGGATATTCATTAGGCTTGATGCTTCCTGGATCTACTCAAACTACCGCATAGCCATAATGACTCTCCACATACTCCAACACCACTGCCTGGAATTCTTCGGCAATCCGATCGCCGCGCAAAGTCAGCCTCTTCTCGCCGTCGATAAACACCGGCGCTACCGGCGATTCGCCGGTTCCCGGTAAACTAATGCCGATATTGGCATGCTTTGACTCGCCGGGGCCATTCACAATACACCCCATCACCGCCACATTCATGCTTTCGACGCCCGGATACTCTTTCTTCCAAACCGGCATTTGATCACGCAAATAAGTCTGTATCTTGTTTGCCAGATTCTGGAACACGGTCGAGGTGGTGCGTCCGCAACCTGGACATGCGATCACCATCGGCGCGAACTTGCGCAAACCCATAGTTTGCAAAATCTCCTGACCGACGACCACTTCCTTGGTCCGATCGCCGCTCGGCTCCGGTGTCAGCGAAATGCGGATCGTATCGCCGATTCCCTCCTGGAGCAGCACCGATAATGCCGCCGTTGAGGCAACGATGGCCTTGCTTCCCATACCTGCTTCGGTGAGGCCCAAATGCAACGGATAATCGCAACGGCGCGCCAGTTCGCGATACACTGCAATAAGATCCTGAACGCCGGAAACCTTGCAAGAAAGAATGATGCGATTGGCGCCCAACCCCAGCTCCTCGGCACGCTGTGCGTTCTCGATAGCAGAAGTCACCAGGGCTTCATGCATCACTGCCTGCGCCGGCCACGGCTGGCTACGCAACGCATTCTGATCCATGATGCGCATCAGCAGCGCCTGGTCCAGGCTCCCCCAGTTGACACCGATACGCACCGGCTTGTCATACTTGCAGGCGATTTCGATCATTTGCGCAAACTGCATGTCACGCTTGGCGCCCTTACCCACATTACCCGGATTGATACGGTATTTCGACAGTGCCTGTGCACACTCCGGATGGTCAGTCAACAGCGTATGACCGTTGTAATGAAAATCGCCGACCAGTGGCACATCGACTCCCATCTTGTCAAGTTGCTCGCGAATTGCCGGCACTGCGGCAGCCGCTTCCGGATTGTTCACCGTAATGCGCACCAGCTCCGAACCGGCGCGCGCCAGATCCTTGATCTGGATCGCAGTACCGATTGCATCGGCAGTATCGGTATTAGTCATCGACTGCACCACCACCAGGGCACCGCCGCCAATCAGTATTTTGCGCTCACCATAACCAACCTCAACGCTACGGCTGCTGCGCCGAACGCAAGAGCCGGAGCCGATCGGTAGATTCATCTGCGACATGCGCCGCCCTCCTTCAACTTATTCAAGCTCACCTTAGATTCAATCGAGCCACGTTGGTCTTGGAACTGGCCTTCAGATCGACCAGTTCACCACGCAGCGTAACATCGACACCAGCCAGGTTACCTATGGTGACCGAAACCGGCTGGGCCATGTCGAACGACTGCGAATCGCCCGCCTTTACCAGGCGTGAGATCAGCGGCATGTTATCGGCACGCTTGATTTCAACCCATGAATCCTGTCTGAAATTCAGACTCAACTGATTTTCATTAGCAGCCGCAGCCATAGCAGTGACGGGATTTCCAGCCATCACCGGCGTAACCGTAGTGATCATAACCGGTGACGGCGTCACGTTGAGGGGCGCTTGGATCGCGGCATCCGGCGCGGGATGCGATAGCAACTTCGCACTGATCCGGCCACTCGCGCTAACGCTAGAACCAACCACGGTAGCGGTCTTTTCGGAAACGTCGTGCAGCGCATTTTCAACCATCGGCAACCAATCCAGGCGGATCGCAACCGCCAGCAGCAACAGCAACACGGCGCCTGTCACCAACCATTTATAAGTAAACCTGGTCCGCCCCATCACACTAAAACGAGACTCGGAAAAAGGTGCAAACAACTGATTACGACGGTTACTCGATACTACCTTAGGCGCTGCCGATGGTGAAATCTGCGCCAACAATGCCGCCGAATCCAGCCCCAGCAATTTTGCATAAGAACGGATAAAGCCGCGTGTCATGACCATCGTAGGCAACGCCGCGTAATTATCTGCTTCGATCGCATCGATCTGACGCGGCGCCAACTTCAAATGGCAGGCCACTTCGGCGACCGACCAGGCAAGCTTTTCGCGCTTGGCTGCTAGTTGCGCACCAAGTGACGCCAGAGTATTGCTACTCGCTTCGTGGGAAGCAGCTTCTGCACTTCCCTCATCGACGATCACCGACTTCACCTGTTCCGACTCACTCATTAAATTCATTAAATGCTCCACGAAAATAGGCGGAAAACTCCGGAGAGCCGGCAAAGCGACGGTGCAACTGGGTTACCAAACTTGCTTCTGCAGCGACGTCACCCAACTTCCGCTCCACTTTCATAGATGTCCAAAGTGCCTCAGAATTTTGGACATCCGCTCTCAACAAAAATAGATAATGTTCAGCAGCGACGGTATCATTGAATTTCAGACTGCAAACGCTGGCATTGGTCAATGTCTTTGCCGACGACTGATAAGCACGGCTCTTCAACGCAGTTCCGAAACGAATGATCGACTCCTTGGCTCTGCCGTTCTGGCAAGACAACCAGTCATAATTATTGATGAAGTCGGGATTGTTCGGGGACAGTCGCAATGCACGCTGAAAATTATCATCAGACAGACGATTCTCACCCACGTTCATATAAATCAAATCACGCACGCTATATGCATCTGCAAGCAGCGGATTGACCAACAAAGCCTGCTTGATCTCATCAGGCCCCACCTCCAGCTGACCCTGTACACCATAGCCGACAGCCAATTGCAAACGAATACCAGCACACCGCTGCGAACCAGTCTCGCTGTCAGCACCAAGCGGCAAATTCGCACAATCGCTCAAACTATCCAACAACGACAACGTACCTGCCGCCAGCGCGATACTGTTATTCCAACGCCCGCACCTTAGACCGATTTTTTTATCATCGAGACACCTCGATGATACGGTCAAAGTTTTTCCCGAATTTCTGCTGATATTCGGTCATTTTCTGCATACGCTCTTGCACGCGCGTCCGATCCTGCACTTCGCCGGCCAACTGGCCGCATGCGGCGTCGATATCGACACCACGCGTCTTGCGCACAGTGGTGACGATTCCCGCATCCATCAATATCTGCGCGAATGTTTTGATACGCGAATTCTTCGAGCGCTTCAAACCAGACTCCGGGAACGGATTGAATGGAATCAGATTAAATTTGCATGGCACGGCTGGGCTGCCCGCATGCCCTTGCACCAGCACGATCAACTCGCGAGCATGGACATCAGTATCGTTGATATCGTCGAGCATGCAGTATTCAAAGGTAATGAAGTCGCGCGGCGCGAATTCCAAATAGCGCTTGCAAGCGGCCATCAGTTCACGCAACGGATATTTCTTGTTCAGCGGCACCAGGCCATCGCGCAACGTATCATTTGAGGCGTGTAGCGAGATCGCCATTGCCACCGCACAATCCTGCGACAGCTTATCTATCATCGGTACCACGCCGCTGGTCGACAAGGTCACGCGGCGACGCGACAAACCATACGCGTTATCGTCTAGCATCAGCTTGAGTGCGGTAACCGTCGGCCCGTAATTTAACAGCGGCTCGCCCATTCCCATCATCACCACGTTGGTGATCTGGCGCTCCCCCCTGCGTCCCGGCTCGATACCCTTCGACTTACGCAATTCGGACTCAGCCACCCAAAGCTGGCCGATGATTGCCCCGACGCTCAAATTGCGGCTGAAGCCCTGTTTACCGGTTGAACAAAAACGGCAATTCACGGCACAGCCAGCTTGCGTCGAAATGCATAGCGTGCCGCGATTTTTTTCTGGAATGAACACGGTTTCTACCGCATTACCTTGACCGACATCCAACAGCCATTTGCGCGTGCCGTCGGACGAACTGTGGTCACTGATCACAGCTGGCGGAACGATAAATGCACGAGCCGCCAACTTGTCGCGCAATGACTTGGCCAAATCGGTCATTACGTCAAAATCGTGTGCGCCGAATTGATGAATCCAGCGCAATAATTGTTTGGCGTGGAATGGCTTCTCCCCCAACTCGCCGCAATATGCGGTCAGTTGCGCGGGATCCAGATCCAGTAGGTTGACGAGGGCAGTCATTGTATTTTCACTCTTTATATCGCAGGCTGAGTACGAGACACCCGCTCAGCAGATATATCACTGCATTCTCGCAGGCATTCCACGCCCACTCTACCGCCACAACACGCCAACTTCAATTAATTTAATTAAAGTTGGCGTGTAACTTGGGCAGCTGGGAAGAAGTAAGCGATTTCAACTTTCGCTGCTTCAACCGCATCCGAACCATGCACTGCATTTGCATCGATGGAATCAGCGAAATCGGCACGGATAGTACCTTTTTCTGCTTTCTTAGGATCGGTTGCGCCCATTAGGTCTCGGTGCTTCAATACTGCGTTTTCGCCTTCCAGCGCTTGGATGATCACTGGGCCGGAGATCATGAAATCAACCAGATCCTTGAAGAAAGGACGATCGCGATGAGCCGCGTAGAAGCCTTCAGCTTCTTCACGCGACAGGTGCGTCATGCGAGCAGCAACGATTTTCAGGCCAGCATTTTCAAAGCGAGTATAAATTTGACCGATTACGTTTTTTGCGACTGCGTCCGGCTTGATAATCGACAGGGTTAGTTCAATTGCCATCTAAAAGGCTCATATAAAATGAAGAGGTTAAAATGCTTACTTAAGTATGAGTGTTTTACAATTCAGTTATTCTTCAATTTTAACACGAAACACCTATACAGAATTATCAAAACTAGGAAAAATCAAGAGTTGGATTGTACAGAGCCACTTTGACGTTTTGTGGCGCTGATGTAAGCGTAAGCACGTCATGCTAAAGTGCTATGATCGCAATAGTTTGCTATTTTTGAAATTTTCAAAGGAGTCCTTCTATGAGCCAAAACCCACAACAGATCCAGATTTGCGTGCGGGGAGGCACCATATTGAGCGCTCAGCATCGCGTGCTACGCAATACATATTGGCTGCTCGCACTGTCCATGCTGCCAACAATTGTGGGCGCGTGGCTTGGCATTCAAATGAACTTCAGCTTCTTCCGCGACAGCCTGCTGATCGGTCTCATCGGCTTCATGGTCGTCGCATTTGGCTTCTTTTATGCAATTGAAAAGACAAAAAATACCTGCTGGGGTATCCTGCTGCTACTTTGCTTCACCTTTTTCATGGGGCTGATGCTATCACGCCTGATCGGGCATATGCTAGGTGGCTATTCCAACGGGGCAGCGTTGATCATGATGGCTTTTGGCGGCACGGCGAGTGTTTTTGTCGTTATGGCAAGCATTGCAACCGTTAGCAAGCGCGATTTTTTAAGCTTTGGCAAATGGCTTTTCGCCGGTATTGTGGTACTGCTACTGGCTTCGTTGGCGAACGTTTTTCTGCAGATCACCGAATCTTACCTGGCGATATCGGCAATGGCTATCGTGATTTTCACGGCTTACATCATCTACGATGTTCAGCGCATCATCAATGGCGGCGAAAAAAATTACATATCAGCAACGTTAAGCTTGTATCTTGACGTCTATAACATTTTTGTCAACCTGCTGTCGCTGCTTGGCATTTTCGGCGGTAACCGCAACTAAACCGTAGCTGACAATGAAAATCCGACGCAAGTCAGATTTTTTGCATTCGACGTCAACAATCAAGGCAAATCGAATACTGCAATCGACTCAATGTGCGCCGTGTGCGGGAACATGTTGATAACGCCGGCCTGGCTCAAACGATAACCGCCGGCGATCAAGGTGCCGGCATCGCGCGCCAAGGTGGACGGGTTGCACGACACATAAACGATCCTGGCCGGCATCAATGACGGATCCAGTGCCGCCAGAGCGACAATCGCATCGCATACTGCCGCTGCGCCATCACGCGGCGGATCGATTAGCATCCGCTCAAACTTGCCAAGCGCAACTAGATCGGCAACCATCACTTCGAACAGATTCCGGCAATAGAAAGTGGTTTTAGCAGATAAACTATTGACTTCGGCATTTTTTCCGGCACGCTCAATCAGCGCCCGGCTACCTTCGATACCGACCACCTCGCACCCCTGCGTCGCCAATGGCAACGTAAAATTACCCAAGCCACAAAACAGGTCAGCGACCCGCTCACCCGGCTGTACATCCAGCAAACGCAGCGCACGCGCCACCAAAACCCGGTTGATCTGGTGATTGATTTGGGTGAAATCGGTCGGTTTAAACGGCATGCGCACGCCGAACTCCGGTAAGATGTAATATAAGTCAGCTTGCTCCGGATGGAAGGGATAAGCGGTGTCCGGGCCACCTGTCTGAAACCACCAGTGAACTCGATATTTATCGGCGAATGCCCTCAGCTTAACTTCATCGTCTGCGGTAGGCGACGCCATGATGCGCAGTACGAGTGCCGTAATCTTACCCTCCAGCCCTTCCCCAACTGCCAGCTCAATCTGAGGGATGTGATTGATCAGACTCAGCGAACCGATCAAGTGGCGCAATGGCACCAGCATCGCGGATACATTCTCCGACAGAATCTCGCAGGTTTTCATATCGGTGATGAACGAGGATTTTCGCTCATGAAAACCAATCAATACCCCACCCTTTTTGGGCACGTTGCGCACAGAAATTCGGGCGCGATAGCGATAGCCCCAGGTCGGGCCGTAAATAGGCCGTAACATGGTTTCAGCCCTGACCTTACCGATGTGCCATAAATTATCTTCCAGCACCCGCTGCTTGACAGCGACCTGTGCCGTCGACTCAAGGTGTTGCATCGCGCAGCCGCCACAGATGCCGAACACGACACAATGCGGCTTGACCCGCAATACCGACTCACTATGCAATGAGGTCATGGTAGCCGCCTCCCATTTCGGTTTCTTGCGATAAGATTGGAAACTGACTCGCTCGCCAGGCAAAGCGCCTTCGACAAAAATGACCTTGCCCTGGGTTCCATCTTCATTTTGTAGATGGCCAATCCCGCGTGCATCCATGTCGAGGGATTTGATATCGATATTATCTTGTCGCATAGAAACCCAAATTAGTGGTAACCGCCCGACATGTGCGGCGTGGAATTGGGATTGAAAAAATAGCGTGAAATTATAGAGCTATGCACACCCGCCACAGGATCATAAAGGCAAGAGTCCTTGCCGACGTCTTTTGCACCCAGCAAACGTTTAAACTTGAGCAACGCTTCTTGCTGAATCTGCCGCACCCGCTCACGCGTGACGCCAATCTCCTCAGCCAGCTCTTCTAGTGTCGACGGATCGTCGTTATCGAGGCCGAAACGGCGCATGATCACGTTGCACTGCTTGCCGGTCAGCTTTTTCAGCCAGACCCGCACCAGGATCGACATTTACTGCTGCTCGGCGCAGGAATTCGAATTTTCTTCGGTTGCACTCGACAGCAAATCCATCAGACTGGCCGGCGGGTCCTGATCTAATAGCGCATCCAGCGATGTCGCATGTTCCGATAGTGCCAGTACATCTGCACATCTTCGACTACGCGATCGACCAGATGGTCGATATCTTCAATAGTAGCGTCTTTGCCGTCGTGATACGGCGCTTCCAGGTGATATTTCGCGTGTAGTATCTGGTTCAATTCACACACACCATATGCACCGGCAACATCACCATTCACGCCTGGTTCAGGATGGCGCGCTTGATGCTTTGGCGTATCCATCAGGTCGAATAGATCGAAAACGAAAACCGCGTTCTGAATCGAACTTGTCGATTGTGCGCATCAGGCCCAGATTGCCCTCCTCGATCAGATCGAGCAAGGCCAGGCCACGATTGATGCAGTGCTTTGTGATCGAGCATAACCAGCCGCAATTTGTTCTCGATCATTTTTTGTCGCGCTTTGAAATTATCTTGCTTGGCAAGTGTAGGAAAAATGTACTTCCTTGGTCAAGGATAATAGCGGTCGGGTGCCGATCTGGTTCAGGTAGCGCTGCGTGGTTTCGATCGACAGCTCCGCCGCCAATACGTTACTAAATTCTTCGACGTCGACGACGACAACATGCTCCTAGTCAGCTGCATCGACTTCTGCGCCGGCAGCATCAACATCGTCTTCGTCATGCATATCCTCGGCAAGATTTTCCGATGATACGCTATGCTGTTCGTCCTAATTCCCTATCGGCCGCTTGATCATTTATCGACTAGGTAAAAATTTTGATGGATCGACAGGTTTGCCTTGTTGACGAATTTCGAAATGCAATTTGACCGTATCGCTATCCGAATTTCCCATTTCAGCAATTTTCTGTCCCCTGCCGACAGGCTGACCTTCTTTCACCAATATGGTCTTATTATGCGCGTAAGCGGATAATAAGCTACTGGTATGTTTAATGATTAGCAAATTACCATATCCACGAATGCCGCTGCCCGCGTACATCACCTTGCCGCCGGCCGCCGCTAATACCGCCTGGCCTGGCTTGCCAGCGATATCGATGCCCTTTTTGCCGGCATCGAAAGTTCCCAGCAGATTGCCTGCGGTAGGCCACATCCAGTCAACCCAACCCTCATCGTCACCGGCAGAACCCGATGTCGCTACCGCAGCCGCCACGGCTGGCTGCACTACCGCCGGCGTAACTGGTGTCTTGTCCACCGTTTTCGGTATCTCTATCGACGGCCCTGAGTCTGGCTTCTGCAACTCGGCCAGCGCGCTATCGGAATAAAAACGTTTATCGCCGCGTGGCGCGCTCTTGTTGCCACCATTGGCAGCCACCGCCGATGGCGCAGAACTCAGAAAACGCACCTCAACTCCTGATTCTGTTGTCATATTACCGATTTGCCCGCCACTGGCAGGCGCAGAGCCTGAATCAGGTGGCGCCATCACCAACATTTGATCAACTTTGATATCGCTGGCATCTTTCAGCTTGTTCCAGGCCACGAGATCGCGATAACTTTTCCCGAATTCCAGTGCGATCCGGTACAAGGTATCGCCTTTCTTTACAGTGTAATAACCACGTCGTTCGAGTACTTTTGGCGTCTCCGGTGTGGCGCTAGAAGTGGCAGTGGCGACGCCCGGCCGACGGTCAACGACCGGCGCGAGAGTACGCGGAGTAGTGCATGCAACAAGCGTACCAATCAACACTCCCAGGACTATAAAGTGAACTTTCTTCATTCTCATTACATTTAGTATATGCGACGTTATCGCTGATTATTCGTCAAATGATCTTGCATAACACAACATCGCTCATATCGTCCCGGCACGTAACGGTACAAAATGACAGTCTTCCAGTGTGGTACTGCTCCAATCAAATTTACTTGTCCGCCGGATGAGCTGCAGTACTTGATGACGGGAACCGACCGGCGCCACCAAGCGGCCACCGATTGTCATTTGATCCAATAATGCCCTCGGCACCTCGAGCCCGGCTGCAGCCAAGATGATTCCATTGAAAGGTGCTGCTTGCGGCAGCCCAAGCATACCATCTCCGTAGTACAAACGGATGTTAGCTATGCGCAGCGGACGTAAGTTGCTTCTCGCCAACTCGTGCAGCGACTTGATGCGTTCAATCGAATAAACCTCTTGTGCCATCTGAGACAGTACAGCCGCTTGGTAGCCGCAGCCGGTGCCGATTTCAAGTACCCGGTTCAAGACCTCGCCGTGGGAATTGGCGCGCATGATTTCGATCATGCGCGCCACGATATACGGTTGCGAAATGGTTTGATGATGGCCAATCGGCAAAGAGGCATCGATGTACGCCTGGCTCGACAAACCAGGCTCCATGAACATATGGCGCGGCACATTTTCCATCGCTGCCAGCACTTTAGCATCGGTCACGCCCTGCTTGGCGACACGTGCCACCATGGCTTTGCGCACGCCATCGGAGACCATAAAACTGGAGCGCTCAACATGACCGGCGGCCTCGCTCGGACCCGACATTGGTTTGCTGACGGCGGGCGCCGCATTGGACAGCAACACCGACGGTACAGCAACGCCACGCGCAGTATTGCAGGAATATTCCCAGACAATATTCTTGGTCGCAGTCTGCGGCATCGCCACGCTACGGTTGCTGCGGTCTGTGGCAGGCTTCTTGTCGATCACGGAAGATAGTTGCAACGGAAAACGCTTAGCTTTGTCGGTCATGCCAAATCTCTGCTTAGCGCAGCCATTTGGGCCGAATGAGTCAAATCGACCTGCAGAGGCGTAATCGACACATGGCCGTTTGCGGTCGCATGAAAATCGGTGCCAGCGCCGGCGTCACGCGCAGCACCCGGTGGGCCGATCCAGTAGATGTCGCGGCCATGCGGGTCTTTATCCCGAATCACAGGCTCCGACTCATGCCGCTTGCCCAGACGCGTCGCCAGCACCGGTTTCAACGTGTTGTAAGGAAGATTCGGGATATTCACGTTCAACAGATAAGGCTGGGGCAGATTGCTGAAACGGCGCTCTACAATATCACGCGCCACCCGGGCGGCGCTATCCAATTCATCCCAGCCTTTATCCAACTGGGAGAAGGCGATAGCGGGGATACCGAACAGAAATCCCTCGGTCGCTGCCGCTACGGTGCCGGAATAGAGCGTGTCATCCCCCATATTCTGCCCCTGATTGATTCCCGAAACAATTAGATCGGGGCGAAAATTAAGCAACCCGGTCAATGCAATATGCACGCAGTCAGATGGCGTGCCGTTCACAAAATAGAAGCCGTTTTTTGCCCGTTGCAGAAATAAATGGCGATCCAAAGTCAGAGAATTTGAAGAACCGGAGCGATTGCTGTCAGGCGCCACAACAACGATTTTTGCGATTGGGGCGAGAGCATTCGCCAGGGCGATGATGCCAGGCGCCAAATAACCATCGTCGTTGCTGATCAGAATTTTCATATTTGAATATTACCCGAAACAATGTTATCGATTTATGCAGATCCCAGAATTTTAACGAAGCAAGTCCAGCAATTGTAAAATTGCCGCCAGGAAAATCGAAAACGTCTTGCGATTCAAGTTTGAAACATTATGTTGCAGCGCCGCATAATATTTCCAGGCTAAGAACCTGTTTAAAATCTTTTGAAAATATGTTCGATATTTCGCAACTTTGGCGGATGAATAGAAAAACCTACTGCAGCGATGTAAGTCGAGAGCATTTTGAGCTGATTTTACTGCTGTTGATCCGTTAGAGAGTGCGAGAAAGAAGACGAGGCCGAAGTTAATAGATGTATA
>JFJP01021637.1_pt1 | contig 41690 bp, 41 predicted proteins | sample 431651 | NCBI WGS metagenome assembly JFJP01 (sample SAMN02602958, study PRJNA72255) | Microbial mat metagenome, whole genome shotgun sequencing project. | biome: fresh water; feature: sink hole; material: water; isolation source: purple microbial (photo- and chemosynthetic) mats found in...
CGCTTGCGACCAAGAAAGCCGCTGGGACAGGAAGCGGTTTGGAAGGAAGACCGGCACCGGCCGCGAACTGCGGCATTGGTTTTAACTGCGGTAAATAGGATTATCAGCACAATTTTCCATAAAAATAACTATTACCTATTTATATTCTTATTTTTCACTATAAAATTTGTATTATTCTCTATAAAATTTTTAAAATACTTATATAGAAGTCAGAATTACTTTTAATAATAATTAGAATAGATATACATATTTTATTTTTTCATAATGAAATAATATAGATTCACTCTACTTTTTTTAGTATTGTCGAGAATTATCTAAATAGTATATTCAAGATATAGAGAATATTGCGAATAGTAAAAGAGCATAATTACTTTATATATTGAAGTTTCAGATTTATTAGATTTTATTCATTCTATTTAAATATCATCAGAATTAAAAATGGAGTATCGATGAAAGATAAGAAAAGAGAAACAGTATGTATTACATTTCAAGCGATTGTAAATCAATTAGAGTGTAATCAGGTCATGCGCGATCTCTTGATTCCCTTTGGATACACCCCTGAAACGATTGCTGCTGCGCGATTGCAAATGGAAACATTGGAGCAGCTCATTACGCGAGGACAGTTTCACAGCGGCATTTCGAAAACGGCAACTCAGACGGTGCAGCAACTGATCGGCGACGCCACGTTCCGCTACCGGGGACATAGAACATTGGCCAAAGCGGTGCTAAAGGGAAACAGCGAGACGCGGGCCCGACTGGGGCTCAACGGCAAGCTTTCACTGTCGTATCCGCTCTTTATCGACACGGTGGAACGCCTGTACCGGGCAATTCAGGAAGACCGTGCGGTGGAACAGATTCTTTCGCCGGTGTCGCTGACAAAACGCGAAGCCGATTCGATGATGGTCGCCATAGATCGCATAAAAGCAGAACGAGCCAATCAACTTCGGGTTCAGGAACAACTGCGCCAGAGCCAACACGAACAACAAAAAGCTCAGGCAGAAGCGCAGGCGTGGATCGAACGGTTCATGTCGATCTCCTCAGTGGCACTGGGCAAGGATTCCCCGCTGTTTGGGTTGCTCAAGGGCCTTTCCTGATCCGACAATAACCTATATTTCCGCTCTTTTGCGACATCCAACCAAGCAGGAACTCTATGGAACGAACAAGCCGCCTACCTCACCTTGTGCGCCAAGCAATTTGCCTGTTCGGCTATTCGTTCTATTTTTCGTTTGCTCTGATTTTTGCGGGAATGATGATTCCCTTGTCGCTCATTGCACTTCCCTTTGGAAAATCGGCGGCCCTGTTTCACTTTGGCATGAATCGCGCTCTGTCGCTCCTAGTCAATCAGTTTCTTCCGCTCATTCGCGTCTGTCGGATCATCTCTTTTGAAAATCGCGAACGGCTCGAGACCGCCGGGCCGATGATCGTCATCGGCAATCACCGCAGTTGGCTCGACGGGCCAGTGATTATTTCGCACTGTCGGGGCATTACGCCGATTATGAAAGAGGGGTATGCGAACAACCCGTTTTATCAGATTTTCACGCGGTGGTTTGACTTTATCAGCGTCAACGCTTTCCCGAGGGGAGTCGCAGTTCAACCAGCAAGCTTCTTCCCTTTCGCAAGTTGGCATTTCAGCTTTCTGTGGAAAACAACACCCCTCTCGTGCCGGTATTGCAGAGTGGCGACACGCCGTTTATGACCAAAGGGGAACGGGGCTCCTATTTTCCCCGCCGCGAAGTTCACCTTCGGGTTCGCGTCCTCGAACCGATCATGCCGGAAAAGAACGAAACGGTAAATCAGTTCACCGCGCGGGTCGAACGCCACATCGCTCAAGAACTCAAGACATTTGATCAGGAGATATCCTAATGGCCGCAATTGTGTTTACTCAGGAAGATATTTGCACCCTTCTCCCCCATCGCGATCCCTTTCTCTTTGTGAATCGCGTGGTTCGGTTTCGCCCGGGACGAACTATAACCGCGGAATACGATGTCGATCCCGAATCGTGGTACTTTCGCGGTCATTTCCCCGGTCACCCCATCGTTCCGGGGGTGGTACTCACGGACGCACTAGCGCAAACAGCAGGACTTCTCTGGGGATTCACGAAACGCGAACAGGAGAGCGGAGAAACGCCGGACAAACCGGAGCTGTTCTACCTCGCCGCCGATTCAATGAAATATGTAGAGACTGTTCGGCCCGGCGAAACGGTGACGCTCACCGCAACGGCGGAGAGTTCGTTCGGGGGATTGTTTAAGTATCAGGTCGAAGCGTCGTGTGGTCGCAAAATCGTGGCGCGCGGGGACATGACCCTGGCGATTCAGGAAGGCGGGCTGGAATGAACGTACTTCTTCTGCGATCGAATCCGCGCAAATCTGGTTTTACACAAAAAGCCACCGACCTGGTTCTCGAAGGGCTCAAATCCGGTGGCGCCGAAGTGATCGAAGTGGATCTCTGTCGAAAAACAATCGAATCTTGTACCGGTTGCTACCACTGCTGGACGGCGAATCCGGGGGTCTGCATATTCGACGACGACATGAAACTACTGCTTGAACAGATCCTGGCGGCGGATCTGATTCTCTGTGCCACGCCGCTCTACCACTACACAGTGTCCGCAGCTCTTCTCACCTGTTTGGAACGAACACTACCGCTCTTCTACCCCGCCTTTGAGACATCGCGGCAGGGTTTGTTCAGAAATGGCGCACGATTCCCGGATCAATGGAAAAACAAGAAACTCGCCTATCTTGCCGTGGGAGGAATGCGGGAACAGGAGAACTTTTCAGCACTTCAGGAGACGTTCCGCCGCATTGCCGACGGGATAGATCTCGAACTTACCGCGGAACTGATCCGGCCGGAGTCATTTCTTATGCCCTATAGTCAGGCGCACCCAAAAACGATCAAGACAATCGAAAACGCGCTGGAAACTGCGGGAAGAGAATTGGCGATGACCGGGAAGGTCACGGAAGAGACCACCGCGAAAGTTGCCACGCCAATTTCAGGGAATCGCGACAATTTCAAGGTTCACTCCACGATTTTCTGGGAATACATTGCGGAAACGCAGGAGAGCGGCTTGGATCAAAAGCGAGCAGAACAGATGGTGGTTCGCGATGTGCGAGTACTGATGCACGAAATTGTCACCTATGTCGACCCCGAAGCGACAAAGCGGATCAGGGCAACGATTCAGTTTGTGTTCCCCGATGTGAAACGCGATTACTACATATTCATCGATAAAGGAACAGCAAGTCTTGGCGAAGGCGTCTCGGCGAAAGCGGATCTAACAATCACGGTGAACCAATCCGATTGGGCGGCGATGTTCCTTCGCGAAACGACGCCAATGGCCTGTCTTAGTTCAGGAAAGATCGAACTCAAAGGGGACAAATCGCTTTTTACCCGATTTGACAGACTTTTTCCGCCACCTCGTGAATAAAACAATTTTGTTCAGTTTTCCACAGCACCTAAACCGGTGATTCAACGATCGCGATAACAGCAGATTACTCAAAAGAGCACCGTTCGTGAAGCTGTTTGGCCACTCTTTACGGTTGATTGAGGGCTTTATTACTCTTTTTTAGCAATTTTTGCAGTTTTTTTTTATTTGTTTTATTCTTTCTTTCTGTAAAACATCTATATTTACTCCATCGTTCGAATGAACGGAAGTTAAACTATTAATCCAAAGGGTTAAAAAATGAAACAGTTCCTTATGGCTGCCGCTGCTCTTGCTCTCCTTACCGTTGCTTGCAAAAAACAGGAAGCTGCTCCTGCAACAACCGAAACTGACACAACTGTTGTTGAAGCAACTGTTGACACAGCTGCAGTTGATACTGCTGCTGCAACTGACTCTGCTGCAACTGACACAGCTGCTGCTGCTACCGATTCTGCTGCTGCAACTGATACAGCTGCTGCAAAATAATCAAGCGATACAGCCCGAACAGGTAACTGTTCAAACTGACGTTTGGGGATGGTGTAACAACCATCCCTTTTTTTATCCTCACCTCTCGCCGAGTTATTGATTCAAAAAACCAGCCTTCATTTCACCGCTGACATTATTCTCTATAAATCTTCACCACAGATCGAAATAAGCACAGCCAGAGATCCAAAGACAAAAAAAATCGTCAACACCTAAGGGCGTCAACGATTTCAAGAAGTACAGTAGAAAAAGTGCCTACAACGGTAACAACTCGTTCACTTTCGCGATCAGTTCCGATGGAGAGTCGATAACAGTCCCCTCTTGCGAAACTTGTGCAAGGCGGCGATGTGAATCCCATCCCCACGCCACAGCAATCACAGGAACTCGAACGCGGCGACATGCTAAGACATCGCGCCCCTCATCGCCGACATAGACCATCTGCTCGTGATATAGGCGCTGGTCTTTGAGGAACTTTTTGATTGTTTTGTGCTTCACAAAAAGAGATCGTCCTTTATCACAGCACACTAATTCAAACTCTTCAATCCCGTGAAATCCAAGATAGTGGACGATATTTTTTTTGCGATTACTTGAAATGATCGCCAATTTATACCCTTGTGATTTCAGAGAAGACAATTGCTCCTTTAATCCTTCGACCATTGGAAGATCGACCAAGGAGGTGCGAAATTTCTTTCGGCACCGACGAATCAACGAGGGAAGCTCAAACATGGGAATCTGAAGATATTTCAATTTTTCCATAATATTGAGGTCGCGGAGCTTGTCAATATCACCATTTTCCATTTTGCGACATTTAAAATGCGTGTAGATGTGCTCGTTGTAAAAGGCAACTAAATGATGATTCGTCTCTGCAATGGTCCCATCGAAATCGAACACCACCCATTTATCTGCAGAATATTCCCGACGGATAAATCTTTTCAACAATCCCAATGTGACACCCCGTTTTTTTCGATCTGAGCTTTGACGATACGAATTTCCCCTTCGTTAAATCGCCCAGCGCTTGCTGTTACGATTCGGGAGATAGAACTGGTATTGCAACTCAAAATCAGTGACTCAATTTCTGTAATTTTTGATGGATCAATCAATTTCTCTGCAGTGAGCGTTGAAGAGCGTTTCAAAGCACGGGCGATCATTTTCGCCGCTGAAGGTATTGAAACACCACACTCTTGCGCCGCCTGTACTAACCCAAGGCGCTCTGCTAGTGACACAACATCTTCAACGACTTCGCGCTCTACGGCACGCTTTTCCGCTTTTCGTTCGCGAAGCCCTTGTCCAGGAGAAACGTCAGAACCGCGCTTGAGATGTTGATCAATATCCATAGAGAAATCCGTTCCGAAAGTATATATTTCAGTAACTTAACCCGAGCTTCCGGACGACATTCATTCCGGAGAGCATCTTTGTAAAATAGTATCGGAGCATGAGCAATGAATGGTAAAATAGTAGAACTAACGGGGAACACCCTTACAATAGAGCAAGTTGTCGAGACTATCCGCCATGGAAACTCAATTTCTTTAAATGAAAACTCGCTCGCCCGTTGCCGCGCGAGTCGCAAAGTTCTCGATGACAAAATTGCCGAAGGTCAGGTGATCTACGGTGTTAATACATCGTTTGGACCGATGTGCAACAAAATTATTCATATCGAAGAGATTGAACGACTGCAAATTAATCTCATCCGCAGTCACGCCGCTGGTCTCGGCGACCTTTTTCCCGAAGAGATCGCCCGCGCAACTCTGCTGATTCGACTAAACACTTTGGTCAAGGGATACTCTGGCGTACGTATCGAACTGCTCGAGTTCATGGCAAAAATGTTCAATGCCGGCGTTTCGCCAGTGATTCCATCGCAGGGATCGGTGGGCGCTTCAGGCGACCTGATCCATCTCGCTCACCTTGGATTGGGATTCATTGGCGAAGGCACACTCATTTGTAACGGCGAAGAAAAACCTGCCGCGGAAGTTCTTGCGTCAGTAGGGCTGGAACCATTCCACCTCTCATACAAAGAGGGCTTAGCAATAATGAATGGCACATCCGCCATGACCGCATGCGCCTGCTTTGCACTCTACGATTCTCAACAACTTCTCACCGCTTCAATAGCGACGGCATCATTCGCCATGGAGATATTTGGAGGTATCGATGATGCATTCGACCCCGATCTTCACGGACTGAAACCACATCCGGGACAAGTGGCAATTGCCGAAGCGGTAGAAAACATGATTGCAGGATCAAAAAACATAACCTTCCGCCACGAAGTTCACGACGCTGTGCGCAAGGATGAACAGAGCGGCGTTGTCTATGAAACCGAAACCACTGTTCAGGATGTTTATTCACTCCGCTGTACGCCGCAGATTCTTGCACCGGTGTATGAAACAATTCGATACAATCGAACAGTGATCGAATGCGAAATGAACTCATCCAACGACAACCCTTTAATCATTCCTGAAAAAAACAAAATTATTCACGGCGGAAATTTTCACGGACAATCGATCTCTTTTGCCATGGATTCTCTGCGAATTGCCATTTCTACACTGTGCAATCTCTCAGAACGCAGACTGAACAAACTGCTCGATCGCAATCTCAACGAAGGGCTACCGGAAAATCTGATTCCGGAAAATGCAGGTCTGACCATGGGATTCATGGGATCTCAATACTTGGCCACGTCTACCACAGCGGAAAACCGTCAACTGGCATCACCGATGTCGGTGAATACAATTTCGAGCAACGAGTCAAATCAAGATGTTGTTTCCATGGGAACTGTTTCCGCGAGACTTGCACTTCGATCTGTAGAAAATGCAAAACACGTGATTACACTTGAATTTCTTGCTGATCTTCAGGCGTTGACGTTTCGGCACAGCGGCGGATTAGGCGAAGGAACGGGAAAAGTATACGCCAAGGCATCAAAAGAGTACGTTCAGTACAACAACGAACGTGTGTTTCGCAACGATCTTCTCAAATTTCGCAAACTACTCTTTGAAACAGATCTACTCGGCTAGTTAGATTACCATAGCCTTTATTTCAGAGCGAATCGATTGTAGATAATCGGTTCGCTCTTTTTGACTTGTTTCAATAAGTTCGCGTTCATTTTCAATTACATGTTTTTTTGCACGCAACTCGTCGATAACTTCAGTGAGCGTTTCAGCTACCGAGGTTGCAGTTTCCGCACCGAATTGATTGAGAAGCAGTGTTATTTTCTCGTAGAACAACCGTGCGTTCTGTTCTGTTGCACGAGCCAAGGATTCGTGAATGGCAATGCGCTTCGACTCTTTGGATCTCCATATTGACGGCGTGGTAAGTAGCGCGATCCCTTCAGCAAAAAGTGCCAATGGCACAGCCGGAAGAGCAATTGTAGTGACTCCGAAATCGTGAACTGTGCGATCGTGAATTCGTATCAGTGAATCAACAGCCAACTGACCTGCACTACTCAAGAGTTCGCGTTCAAGCTGATGTTGCAATGGTTGTAGATCTGAACTCCGAAAACCTGTCAAATTGTTAATCTGTGCTCCCAACCGTTCTGACACCGCTCGAACAACAGACGACACCATTTCGTGAGAAACAACGACACTTTCCATGAGAATCGCAACTGCCCCCATTTTTTCAACGACTTCTGCAATTGCTAGATCCAACTGTTCAATTTTGCATGTCAGTGGCTCGAGTATTGCCGCAAGTCTACAAATTTCATTTTGAATCAGTGAAAGCAATTCATCCTTCGCCACCAACAACTTAGAACGAATCGCTTCAGCTAAAGAGAAATACTTTTCGCGTTGGAGGAAATCTAAGACTTCACTTTCGATTGCATGAAGGCCACTTTCTTCACGAGAATCCTGTGCAATTTTTGCTGAAACTGGAAAAAATCTGCTCTCTACCAAGATATTAGCCTGAGACTGAATTGTTTTTTTGATAAATTGCGAGGTGACATCGAGTTCATCGTCAGTTAGCAAATCTGTTTTGTTGTACACAAAAAAGATTCGTGAAAGATGTGGAGTGATTTGTTTGATAAAATCAAGTTCGATCTGTGTTATCGGCAGATCGGCACTGAGTAGAAACAGAACTGCATCGCACTCTTTCAATAGCTCCACAGTAGCTTTGGTATTGTGAATGTGAGTCGAACCGAACCCAGGCGTATCTATAATCGTAGTACCGTGCGAGAGCAGGGAACTAGGTGCAGTCAACAGAACTCGCTCTACACCCGAACTATTTTCAGGATTTGCTTCCTCTGTAACATACAGTTCGAGGGCTTTACCAATTTCAGAGGTACCAGAAAACCGTTTCTCATCAGCAGTTGCAAATTGAATGATCAGTTCAGACTCTGCGCCATAGCGAATCTCAGTAGGAATCGCTGTGAGTGGAAGAACTGACACAGGAAGAAGATCAATGCCAATAAGGCGGTTGATAAATGTTGATTTACCGCGATTGAACTGTCCGATCACAGCGATGTGCATCTCTCCTTGAGCCAAACGAGAGTGAACTGCCTGTAATGAATGCGCAACCGTTTCAATTCCAAAAAGATCTTCTAACTCTTCACATAGCAAGATAAGTCGTTCGATAGTGCTATCTATTGAAATGTCATCAGCCACAATACACTCCTTTCAAAGATCAATCAATATACATTCCACCGAATTTCATCATGAATTGGAAACACCTTTCAACATTGAACAACAAAAAAGTTGCGTTCAATCACAAACCATGTTACGCTTTGTGTATAGTTTCTTGGCGAAAGCGCCCAACTAAAGTGTAGATTTAGCTACAAGAGAACTGTTCTCAAACTCTAGCTAAATTACACACATGTTTTTAGCATTTATCCAACTATCTGATAATTATATTTGATAGTCTTAAATTAAGCCGATGATACGTACTAGTAATACTACTATTGGGGAATTAATACAACATTATGATCCCGGGAGGGCTGATGGAAAGTAAGGTTTCACAAATCGCCGAGAAACTGCTCAAAGAGGGCGTGGAACAGGGCGAAACAGAAAAAAAGAAGATTGTTGACAGTGCTCGTGAAGAGGCTTCATCGATCCTATCTGCTGCAGAATCAAAAGCAGCTTCGATTATTCAGGAAGCCGAGGCGAAAGCTGCGGAACTGAAGAAAAACGCAGAGTCGGAGATAAAACTCTCTGGTGAGCAGGCAGTAAGTGCGCTCAAGCAGAAAATCACTGATCTCGTCATTACGGAAACCGTTGAAAAGAGCGCCACTGGTTCTCTGGCAGATCCAAAAGTTATGGGCGAGTATATTAATACGGCGCTTCAAAATTGGAAAGGTGAAGCGTCTTCAGTGGAAGTTCTTCTCCCTGAGGCTTCTCGTGCTTCAATGGAATCTGCACTTTCGGCGGCAGTCCAGAACACACTCTTTAATCAGGTAAAACTGACATTCTCGAAAGCGGTAAAAGGCGGTTTTCAGATTGCCCCAACGGGAAGTTCGTACAAGATCACTATGTCCGATGAAGATTTCTCTGGGTTTTTCAAAGAGTATCTCCGCCCACGTGTACGTTCAATCCTGTTTGGTGAGTAACTTATGGCTCAATACTACTACCTTGTAGCGGGCCTTCCTGACATTCTTCAGGGAATACCGAAAAAGGGATTGCTCTACGATCAGGTTATCGATGAGATCAACGATGAATTAACAGAACAGGATCGTACGCTTCTCGAATTGATACGCTATCGATTCGACTGCGACAATCTTGCGTCAATCCTCGAAGGAAAGTCTGACTTTGACAATCGAGGAGTGTTCAATCGCCTTGAATTGGAACAGGAGATCAGTTCTCCCGATGAAGTGCCGGCATTTATGCAAGAGTTTTTGGAGTACAAAAAAGAGGGAAAAGAGTTTTTCCCTGGTCTTGGACTGAAAGAACAAATTCTTGTTGGATATTACGGCACTCTTCTTGAAAATGAAAACCAGTTCGTTCAGGAATGGGCATCGTTTGAACTCGACTTACTCAATCTCATTGCAGCGAGAAGCGCAAAAGGATTGGGATTGTCGCCTGAAAAAAGTGTAATCCCACTGAATGACAATGCAGAGAAATTTGCAAAGAGCAGTGCTGCTGATTTTGGAGTTTCCGGCCATATCAATTGGTTGGATGCAGTTCTTTCAAATTTCAGCACACCGAAAAAACTCGAAATGGCAATTGATACGATTCGTTGGCAAAAAGCCGATGAACTGTGCGATGGGTGTTGGTTTGGCGTCGAAGAGGTTCTCGCGTTTACGGTGAAATTTAATACCGTAGCTCGCTGGATGCAACTCGATCCTGAAACTGGTCTAACCAGACTGAATGACCTGCTTCAGAGCATGAAATCAATGGCTTCAAAACAAAACAGTAACTAACTGGAGGCAGACTGATAATGAGCACGAAGGGTAAAGTTATCGGGGTTGTTGCCAACATGGTAACCCTCAAAGTAGATGGCCCAGTCGGACAAAACGAGATCTGTTTTATCGATCTCAAGGGCGAAAAGCTCATGGCCGAGGTTATCAAAATCACTGGTGATGCGGTGGCGGTGCAGGTATTTGAAAGTACCCGTGGTCTGTATGTCGGCTGTGAAGCGACATTTGAAGATCGCATGCTCGAAGTAACACTCGGGCCGGGAATGCTTTCGAAAATTTACGATGGTCTTCAAAATGACCTCGAAAAAATGGAAGGTGTTTTCCTTAAACGCGGAGACTACACATACGCCCTTGATGCAGACAAAAAATGGGATTTTAAACCATTTGTTGCTGTGGGCGATGAAATTGAATCAGGCGCATGGCTCGGTGAAGTATTGGAAGGCTGGCTTCCTCACCGTATTATGGCTCCGTTCAATCTCAAAGGAACAGCAAAAGTAACTTCAATTGTCGCTGAAGGATCATATCTTTCATCTGATACAATTGCCGTTATTACTACCGCAGACGGCGAATCACTTTCTCTCACGATGGAAATGAAATGGCCGGTCAAAAAAGAGATTCGTGCGTACAAGCACAAGCCACGTCCGTTCAAACTGTTTGAAACGGGTGTTCGCACGCTTGATACACTGAATCCCATTGCCGAAGGCGGTACAGGATTTACTCCCGGTCCATTCGGAGCGGGAAAAACGGTTCTTCAGCACGCGTTGGCAAAAAATGCGGAAGCTGATATTATCGTGATGGTTGCCTGTGGTGAGCGCGCAAACGAAGTTGTGGAAATTTTCCACGAGTTCCCAGAACTGATCGACCCGCGCAGCGGACGTACCCTTATGGAACGTACCGTTATTATTGCGAACACGTCGAACATGCCTGTTGCAGCGCGTGAAGCATCAGTCTATACAGGAATGACAATTGCAGAGTACTATCGTTCAATGGGCTTGAAAGTACTGCTTCTCGCGGACTCCACTTCACGTTGGGCGCAGGCTCTTCGCGAAATGTCAAACCGCATGGAAGAACTTCCTGGCCAAGATGCGTTCCCCATGGACCTTTCGGCGATTATCGCGAACTTCTATTCGCGAGCCGGATTTGTGGAACTGAACAACGGTAAAACCGGATCAATTACCTTCCTCGGATCAGTATCACCAGCAGGTGGTAACTTGAAAGAGCCTGTGACCGAATCGACCCAAAAAGCGTCTCGCTGTTTCTACTCTCTCGACCAGGGACGAGCGGACAGTAAACGCTATCCGTCGATTCATCCGCTTGATTCGTACTCGAAGTACTCTGAATATCCTGAAGTAATGGAGTATCTCAACAGCCGTCTTCAGCCAAACTGGTCGGATATGATTGTTGAAATGAAAGACATTTTGCTTCGCGGTAAAGAGGCGAAGGATCAGATCAACATTCTCGGTGATGACTCTGTTCCCGTTGAATACCACGTGATCTACAACAAATCAGAAGTAATTGACAGTTCGATTCTTCAGCAGGATGCGTTCGACGCAATCGACTCTTCCTGCCCGATGGAACGTCAGCAGTACATGACTAATATCGTTATGGACATCTGCGGTCACTCTTTTGATTTCAGCGGATACGAAGAGATCGGCGGCTATTTCAGAAAGATCAACAATATTATCCGCCAGATGAACTATCAGGAATTTAAGAGCGAGAAATTCCTCTCACTCGAAAAAGAACTGGCAGCGCTGGTAGATGAGAAAAAAATTGATCTTACTGCAGCAGAACGCAGAGCAGACGAACTTCTTGAACTTGTTGAAGAGCGTTCAGCAGAAAGGGTTGCTCAGTAATGAATACAAAAGCGTTTCAAAAGATCTATACGAAAATTGAAAATATCACCAAAGCAACCTGCACTATCCATGCGGAAGGTGTAGCAAACGAAGAGATGGCATACGTTGATGGACGTCCAGCTCAGGTGGTAAAAATCAAAGGGAAAGAAGTGACTCTTCAGGTTTTCACCGGTACTGCCGGTATCAAAACCAATTCGGAAGTTGTTTTTACCGGCAAAGCGCCGACGATCAAACTTTCCGACGATCTTCGCGGTCGTTTCTTCAATGCCTATGGTGATCCTATTGACGGCGGTGCCCCTGTCGAGGGTCGCGAAGTTGAAATTGGTGGCCCATCGGTTAATCCGGTTCGCCGTCAACAGCCTTCGCAGTTCATCCCGACCGGTATTGCTGGTATCGACTTGAACAATACGCTCGTGACTGGTCAGAAGATTCCGTTCTTTGCAGACCCGGATCAGCCGTTCAACCAGGTTATGGCCGACGTGGCACTTCGCGCAGAAGCGGATATGATTATCCTTGGTGGTATGGGACTGTCAAATGATGACTATCTCTACTACAAAGCGCGCTTTGACAACGCCGGTGCTCTCGACCGCATTATCAGTTTTATTAATACAACTGACGATGCTCCAGTTGAACGCCTTCTTGTTCCTGACATGGCGCTCACCACGGCAGAGTACTTTGCGGTGGAAAAACAGATGAAAGTTCTCGTGCTCCTTACGGATGTGACACTCTATGCCGATGCATTGGCGATCGTATCAAACCGTATGGACCAGATTCCTTCTAAGGACTCTATGCCGGGATCACTCTATTCAGACCTTGCGAAGATTTACGAAAAAGCGGTACAGTTCCCCGATGGCGGTTCAATTACCATTATCGCGGTAACAACCCTTTCCGGTGGAGATATTACCCATGCGATTCCGGATAACACCGGGTATATCACAGAAGGTCAGCTCTATCTTCGTCGCGACTCTGACATTGGTAAGGTAATTGTCGATCCATTCCGTTCGCTCTCTCGCTTAAAACAGCTCGTTATTGGTAAGGTAACACGCGAAGACCATCCGCAAGTAATGAACACCTGTGTTCGTCTCTATGCTGATGCAGCTAACGCAAAAACCAAACAGGAAAATGGATTTGACCTATCCGACTACGACGAACGCTGTATTTCCTATGCATCAGAGTATGCAAGAGAACTTTTGGCAATCGATATCGACATTAACGCGGTCAAAATGCTTGATACCGCATGGGACATCCTCGGTAAATATTTCAAACCTGAAGAAGTGGGTATGAAACAGTCGCTGATGGATACATACTGGAAAGGCAACTAAGGCAGGCAATTGTGGCACTGAAATTTCAGTTTAACAAAACTGCTCTGCAGAAGCTGAAAAAGGATCTTAAGATTCGAGAAAAAGCTCTGCCGACCCTTAAAGCAAAGGAGACAGCTCTTCGCCTTGAGGTGAAAAAAGCACGGGATGAGCTCAAAGCTTCCCGTGAACTTTTCGCTCAGCACAAGACGAACATGAGCGAGTTTGATCTTCTCTGGGGAGAATTCCCCGAAGATTTGCTTCAGGTTGGTGACGTGCTGCTTCATTTCAGAAAAATAGCCGGGGTTAAAATCCCCGTATTGGAAGATGTGAAGTTTACTTTTGGAAGAGATTCGCTCTTTGGCCTCCCCGCGTGGTCGGCTACGGGCGTTGAACTTTTGAAAGAATCGTCGACTCTTGAGATTCAGATTTCCATTGCGGAACAGAAACTCGCCGTTCTTGAGTATGCCCGGAAAAAAACGACTCAGAAAGTGAACCTCTATGAAAAGGTTCAGATTCCTGAGTACAACCAGGCGATTCTCAAAATTAAACGGTTCATGGAAGACCAGGCGAATCTGGAGAAATCATCCCAGAAGATCCTGAAAAACAAACTGGCAGCAGCGGAGGTAGCAGCATGATTACAGAGATGAAAAAGCTCGACATTCTGCTCTATCACCGTGAAAAAGAGCAGTTTCTTGCAAACTTGCGCGACGCCGGGGTTGTTCACATTACCGAACGATACGAATCGCTCTCTCGCGAAGCCGAACAACTTCGCAATGAATCAGGTCGAATCGAACGGGTGTTATCGGAACTCAAACGGAGAAAAGCGCGACCCGGAACAACGATTTGTGATGGTGAAGATCTTTTGGCACAGTACGAAAAGGGTGTCGCAGAACGCGATCATCTGAACCAGAAACTGGCTGCGGTGCACAAAGATATTGCAACCCTCGAACCGTGGGGAAATTTTGATCCCATAGTGATTGAAAAATTGCGCAAGAAACGGATTATTTCGCGATTCTTCGAAATTTCCGAACACCAACTCGCTCTTTTTGAGGGAATTGCTCATGAAGTGATTCACAAAAAAGGGAGTACAGTTTGGGTTATGACGATAGAACAGGGTACGACAACCCCCATAGGCGGAATCGATCCACTTCTTCTCCCCGATGCATCACTTGAAGCATTGGGACGAGAAAAAAGCGTACTTGAATCGTCTGTTGTTGCAACTGAGACCCTTTTGGATCAGCTCGCGGCAAAACGGGATCTTCTTGTAGGATTGCAAACGTCGATCAACGAAAAACTCGCCCTTGAAACGGCGCGAATTTCTATGGGCGATATGGGTGAGAATAAAATCCTTCACCTCGAAGGATGGGTTCCGGTTGACCAAACTGTTGTTGTGGAAAAAGTGCTGGCCGAATTTTCGTGTTGGTACGAATTCCTCACTCCGTCTGATAACGAAGCGGTTCCAGTCAAAATGAAAAATGCTCCGGGCTTTCGGCTCTTTGAACCGATCACCAAAATATTCGCTCTGCCGAACTATTTTGAAATCGATCCAACGCCGTTCTTTGCCCCGTTCTATGCATTATTCTTTGGACTGTGTCTCGGAGACGTGGGATATGGCTCACTACTTATTCTCTGTGCAATCATTGGAATGGTAAAGCTGCCTTTGAAAGCTCGACCGATAATGGTGTTGGGGATTATCCTCGGCTTGTCTACCATGATGAGTGGCGTTCTTTTGAACAGTTTCTTTGGGGCACCACTTTTTGCGGGAGCTGATGGAAAAGGAATGCTTGACGGAAGTTACGGTGGTATTGCGTTGCTGCAGAGTGTTCAGATGAATGGAAAAACAATTTTCCCTGCGATGGCACTTTCGGTATTCCTTGGGATGATTCAGATTTCATTGGGTATTCTGCTCAAAGCGATTAACCAGTTCCGCTCAAGTGGATTTGTGTATACTCTCTACCCTATTGGTATGATTTTAATGGTTATTGCATCAACTCTTGGCCTGGTAAAAATGAACTTCCTTGACATGGCAACCTTTGTGGAAATCACCGCAGGGATACCAACTCAGGTTGTCATTGATACCATTATGACTGAGTGGATGACAGTTCCAGCGATTGTCGGATTGGTTATGTTGTTCCTTTTCAACAATCCTGACAAAAAACTGGCGATTCGCCTTCCCTTAGGACTTTGGGAATTCTATGGATTCTCCACCGGCTTGATGGGTGATGCACTTTCGTATATTCGACTTTTTGCTCTTGGACTTGCTGGCGGGCTTCTAGGGATGGCTTTTAACGACATCGCCTTTATGATTTCTGCTGGTGATTCGCCGAAGTTCCTTGTAGTGTTCACGATCCTTGTCTTAATTTTAGGACATTCGATTAACTTTGCGCTCTCGGTTCTTGGCTCATTTGTACACCCACTTCGTTTAACCTTTGTTGAATTCTATAAGAACATCAACTTCCGAGGTGGGTCTAAACCGTATAAACCGTTTATGAAAACAAAAGAATAACAAACTATTGGAGGATTTTATGTTGGATGGAAACATTCTTGCGATGATCGGTCTTGGACTTATGGTAGGACTTTCAGGCTCGGGTTCAGCAATTGGAACCGTTATCGGCGGTCAAGCAGTTATCGGTATGCTCAAAAAGAAACCGGATGCGTTCGGTAACGGTATGGTTCTCGCGGCACTTCCGGCAACACAGGGTCTCTACGGATTCGTAGGCTTTATTATGTACAACGGTATCTTGGCAAAATTTACCACAGGTGCAGGACTTTCTGCATTCCAAGGCGGTGTTGTTCTTGCAGCAGGAATCGCAATGGGACTTGCTTGTTTTATCTCTGCGATCAAACAGGGGCAGGTTTGTGCAAGTGGTATCTCAGCAATTGGTCAAGGTAACGATGTGTTTGGTAACACTCTTATTCTTGCGGCATTCCCTGAGTTCTATGCAATTCTTTCACTTGTTGCGGCAATTCTTATGCAGTCGCTTATCAAAATTGCGTAATTGACTTCCAAATATGCAAACGAAGGCGTTTCCCCATGGGAGACGCCTTTTTTTGTTCATTGCATTCTAATCTGAACCGTGATATACTCAGTTTAATCGAAAGAGTAAGGGGGGTACCATGAAAGGAATCAGTAGTGCAATTCTATGTACAACAGCAATGCTTATTGCAAATGAAGCAGATGACAGTTTGCAAAACTGGCAATGGGAAGGTCTTCACGCAATTAAATTCAATATCAAGGGAAGCGGGGTCGCTGAAGTTGACTCATCGGGAACAATTCAACAGCACCAAATTGATTTGTATTGTCAATTGCCAATACATATGGGCGAGAAGAATTACTTCGGAACAGGATTCATCTATCGCGGAACCATTCCCAACTTAGAAAGCGCGGGCGTTCTCTTTGATCCATCAATAGGGAACATGGGGCAATTCGTATTTGCCTATAACCGCACGTTTACGCCGAAATGGTCACTCTACGCTGAATACAACGGTGGAGTTTCCGGTGTGTGGAAAGATCCGGCATTTTCAAATTCTCATATGGCGTTTACCTATGGAACGTATAAACATTCTCCGCGATCACTATTCCGATTTGGTGGCGGTTTTGCCCACTCCTTTGGCGGATTGACTATCCTGCCTATTCTCGGAGCATCATTTGGATTGACCGACCGCGTTGCTTTGGACATTCTTCTTCCAACCCACGCAAGCCTTCGCTATCGCATAAACAATCGTTTTGAAATGGGAACGCGACTCAACTATCACTCAGGGGGAATGGGTTTTCGCGACTCAATTTCTGAAAACCCATTGTCATACAGTTGGTCACACTTTACCGGATGTGGCTATACCGACATGAGACTCCACAAAAACATCATTCTTCGACTTGAAGGAGGTGCGGAACTGGCGCGTTCGATAACGATTAAGGATGAAAATCACAACGAAATTCTTTCTACAACCGTTGAAAATGCTCCCTATATAGCAGGATCGATTCGACTCCAGATATAAGAACTAATGGTGGCAGTTCCCTCATGAACTGCGGCAAATGTATTTTACGACATAATGTTTGTTTATTTTTTTCAACCTGTGAGGAAACGATAATGGCTAAGTACAGCGTTATGGTAATCGGTCTTGGTAAACGTGGTGGACACCACGTACAGCATTTTAATGCACATCCTGATTTCGAAGTGGTTGCAGTATGCGATCTCAATACTGAAGTTATGGGAAATCTTATCAAAGAGCAGAAAATCGAAGGCGTAAAATTCGGAACAGATGCTCGTGCACTTGCTCTCGAAGTAAAACCTGACGTTCTTGCGTTCATGACCCTTCCAAATCTTCGTCTTCCTTTCGTAAAACTCGCTGTTGAATGCGGTGCAAAAATGGTGGCTTTCGAAAAACCAGTTGCGCTTACTTCTGAAGAAGGTTTTGAAATCAAAAAAATCGTTGAAGAGTCTGGCATCAAAGCGATTCTTTCATACCAGCACCGTTATGGTGTTCACTACCAGGCAGTAAAAGACGTTATCGATTCAGGTGAAATCGGTGAAGTTACCGACGTGTACGCGAACGCAATGGGTTGGCCTGCTCACATGATCGAACACATGCTTCACTATTCGCGTTGGTACGCGGGTAATCCTAAAGCTGTATGGGCAATCGGAAACTCTGCTGGTAAGAACAAACTTACCGCTCCAGACCGTCACAACTCACCTGACTACACCGCTGGTATCGTTTGTTTCGACAACGGTGTTCACGGAACATACGAAGTTGGCGCGGGCGCTCCTGACGTTAAACACGTTGGTAAATGGTTCGGTAAAAACCGTATCGGCGTAAAAGGAACCAAAGGATACGCGGAAGCGTACACCAATGGCGGATACAAAGTTGTTTCAGCAAATGGCGTTAAAGAAGATTTCTCTGGAGCAATGGATTATCATAAAGACATGCCTGGTTACATCCAGGATATGGCTGACGATCTCGATGGCAAAAAAGAGCATCCATGTGGTTTTGTAAATGCGTATGAAAATTTCGAAATCTCTATGGCACTCTACCAGTCTGGTATCAAAGGCGGACAGGTTGCACTTCCATTGACAGAATCAATGAACGAAGTCGCAGTTCTTAAAGCAGTACTTCCAAACAATCCCGTTCTTCCTTCTTTCGAACACGAAGAAACTAAGAAAGAATTCAAACTCTAAGGGATTATTAAAATGGAAGTTATCATTCAGAAAGATAAAGGATCGGCAACAAAACTTGTTGCCCGTCTTTTGGCGAATCAGCTTAACGAAACCCCAACCATGACGCTTGGTCTTGCGACTGGCCGTACCATGGAAGCTCTCTATGACGAACTTGTTCGTTTGTATGAAGCAAAGGAAGTTGACTTTTCGAAATGTGGAAGTTTCAATCTTGACGAATATGTCGGGTTGACTCCGGAAGATCCAAATTCGTACCGTTCGTATATGAACAAATGGCTTTTTGACCGCGTGAATATTCACAAAGCAAAAACTCACGTTCCGAACGGAAGTGCAGAAGATCTTGATGAAGAGTGTCGTAACTACGAAGCTCTCATTCGCGGAGCCGGTGGACTTGATTTTCAGCTTTTGGGAATTGGTTCTTCAGGACATATTGGTTTCAACGAACCACTTTCTGCACTTCGGTCATTGACTCGCGTAAAAGCGTTGACTCGTGATACGATTGAACAGAACAGTGGACTTTTCCCCGATCCATCAATGATGCCACGGCGAGCAATCACCATGGGTGTTGACACGATCCTGAAAAGTAAACGCGCAGTTCTTTTGGCGACGGGTTCAAGCAAGGCTGACATTATTGCGAAAGCGGTTGAAGGTCCACTGACTGCGATCGTGACCGCTTCGGCACTTCAGCTTCACAGCCACTGTACAATCGTGGTTGATGAAGATGCGGCGGCAAAGCTTACGCATCGTGACTATTACGACTGGATTTTCCAGAACGAACCGGAATGGGCGGCATATCGTTAATTTCTGAATGATCGGAAATTTTTTAAGGGGAACTGTGAAAACAGTTCCTTTTTCATTCAAAAGAGGCTGATTTCATTAGCATTTAATGAGCGCTCTATCATGATTGTAAAAAATCAGCAACAAGAAATCTTCAAATAGTATATTTCACGCGGAATTTTACTTACTTTTTTCAATAAACAAGAGGGATGGCTCATGGCTGCTTTCGACATTACAAAATTGCGCAACATTGGTATTTCTGCGCACATCGACTCAGGTAAGACAACTCTTACCGAACGTATTCTTTTCTACACCGGACGTGTACACGCGATTCACGACGTAAAAGGTAAAGACGGTGTCGGCGCAAAAATGGACTCCATGGAACTTGAAAGAGAACGTGGAATTACGATTCAGTCTGCTGCAACTCACGTGAACTGGCAGGGAACTCCGATCAACATTATCGATACCCCGGGACACGTTGACTTCACCGTTGAAGTAGAACGTTCACTCCGCGTACTCGATGGTGCGATCCTTGTACTGTGTGCAACTGCTGGTGTTCAGTCACAGTCGATCACTGTTGACCGTCAGATGAAACGCTACGGTGTTCCACGTCTTGCATTCGTTAACAAATGTGACCGTGCCGGTGCTTCACCATTCCGCGTAACTGAACAGCTTAAAGACAAACTTGGTCTTAACGCTGTTATGATGCAGATCCCTATCGGTCTTGAAGACCAGCATCAGGGTTCTGTTGACCTTCTCACCATGAAAGCATATTACTTCGACGGCGACAACGGTGAAACTATCCGCGAAGAAGAGATCCCTGCGGAACTTCTTGCTATGGCTGAAGAAAAACGCGAAATCATGCTTGAAGAGATCTGTATGTTCGACGACGAACTTATGGAACTTCACCTTGAAGGCGCTGAACTTCCGATGGACAAACTCCACGCGGCAATCCGCAAAGGTGTAATCGCACTTCAACTTGTTCCAGTATTTATGGGATCAGCATACAAAAACAAAGGTGTTCAGCTTCTTCTTAATGCTGTTGAAAAATACCTCCCATGTCCAACAGACTTGGAAAACAAAGGGTTCAATGTTCGTACTGAAGAAGAAGTTATCATTCCTTCAGATGAATCTAAACCTGTTATCATGTATGCGTTCAAACTTACAGAAGACAAGTATGGACAGCTTACCTACGTTCGTATCTATCAGGGCGAACTGAAAAAAGGTGACGAAGTTGAAAATATGCGTACAGGCAAAAAGATCAAAATTGGTCGTCTTGTTCGTATGCACTCTGACGATATGGAACCGATCGAAGCTGCAACCTGTGGTGACATCGTAGCACTCTTCGGTGTTGACTGTGCATCTGGTGACACATTCTGTGCTCCCGGCATCGGCATCTCAGTTGCTTCAATGCACGTTCCAAATCCGGTAATCTCGCTTGCGATTTCACCAAAAGATTCAAAATCTCAGGACAACATGTCTAAAGCTCTCAACCGCTTTACCCGTGAAGACCCGACTTTCAAAACTTACGTTGATGATGAATCAAACGAAACCATCATTCAGGGTATGGGTGAACTTCACCTTGAAGTATACGTTGAACGTATGAGCCGTGAATATGGCGTTCAACTGGCTGTTGGTGCTCCTCAGGTTGCGTACCGCGAAACCATTTCTGGACAGGCTGATTTCAACTACACCCACAAAAAACAGACTGGTGGTAGTGGTCAGTACGGTCGTGTTGCAGGAACCATGTTCGCTATGGAAGCAGAAGGCGATGAAACATACGCATTCGACAACCAGATCAAAGGTGGATCGATTCCAACTGAGTACATCGGTGCGATCGACAAAGGATTCAAAGAAGCGATGGTTAAAGGTACCATGATCGGTGCGACAATCGTAGGCGTGAAAATGATGATCAACGACGGTTCATACCATGCGGTTGACTCATCTGACCAGGCGTTCAAAACTGCTGCGATCGGTGCATTCCGTGAAGCGTATGGCAAGATCAAAAAACAGATCCTTGAGCCAATCATGAAAGTTTCTGTTGAAGGACCAACTGAGTTCCAGGGATCAATCATCGGTACGCTCAACCAGCGTCGCGGTATGATCACCGGAACAAATGAACAGGATAACTACTGCTGTATCGATGCAGAAGTACCACTGTCAGAAATGTTCGGTTACTCAACTGACCTTCGTTCGCAGACTCAGGGTAAAGCAGAATTCTCTATGGAATTCGCAAAATATGGTCCTGTACCAAACTCTATCGGCGAAGAACTTCAGAAAAAATATCAGCTCGAACTCGCGGAATCTCGCAAGTAATCGTTACCTGATTTTTTCAGAGTTGAGGGGAATCCATTTGGATTCCCCTTTTTTTTGGCGTGAGAAACATTAAAAATCGCTGATTTCACAAGAGTATTCGCTGATTATACAAGTGTTTTTACTGATTTTGCAAGTTGTTTTGCTGATTAAGAAAGTTCTTTTGCTGATTATACAAGCTTATTCGCTGATTTTATTAGATTGTCCGCTTGATTTATTTACTATTTTCTTCAGTCTTATTGAGGAGGGGCTATGGAGTATGGGTACGAGAAGAGCAATCGAAAGAAACTCACTGATCGGGAACCGATTTGGTATGAAAACCAGGTGGCACTCTACCGAAAAATTCGCGGGATGAGTCAGGAAGAGCTAGGCAAAGCGGCACGAGTTTCTAAATCGACAATTTATCTAATTGAAAGTCGCCTGATCGAAGTAAAAATGAGTACGGCACTTCATCTGGCTCAAGCACTGGGAGTCGAGGTAGCGGATCTCTTTTTTTCTCCGGAAAAGAAACCGCCATTTCGCAGTGACGTTGTGTGATTACACAACCTCTGCGCCACGGATCGCAACCAATCAATTCCAAATAAAAATCCGGCAGGATAATGCGTAGGGTTTTCACCCTACGTTATTATAAACCGCCCACTTCGGGGCTCAAATCCACACAACCTCCCCGCCACGGATCACAACCAATCAATTCCAAATAAAAATCCGGCAGGATTTATTTTTGACTTTATTAGCGATACAAAAATATTCCAATCATTCAAAGGATTTTTCTTATGAAGACTACCAAATTACTGTTTCTCTTATTGGTTCTCTTTTCATTTGCAAATGCAGTGGTGTACCCTCTTGATACAGCAAATCTTACGTGGGTAAATGGTGTTGCATATCAAAAAATGGAAAAGAATGGTATTACAATTTGGCTTGGATTTGATGATTTGACATCAGAAGAGTATTTGTACGCACGAGTTCTTCTAAAAAACAATACAGGAAGAACTATTAATATTGACTCTGATTGTATGCAAGGATATTCAATTTCTGAATATAGCAACTTTGCAAATTCCATAAAGGTAATTTCACCTGAAGAATTCATAACGAAAATTCGTAAACAAGCAAATGCCCTCGCAATTTTGGGTGGAATTTCAATCGGCTTACAAGGTGCATCTGGAATTATTAATGGATCTAACACATCAACATCAATTATGGCAATGAATAGTACTGCAAGTATGGTAGGTACTTCTGTAGACCGTTTAATTGTAAATGGGTATTCCCGTGCCGATGGGCTTCTATATAAAACCAGTTTAGCTAATAATGAACAGATTTGTGGTACAGTTATTTTAGATAATGCACCAGAATCAGGCCAGTTAAATATTCGGTTTTTAATAGGTAATATTGCGTTTTATTCTCGGAATTTTGCATCAAAATGGGAAACGGCCGATGTTAATACCGATGAGTTAGAGTCAGAATTCGCAAAACTTCCCCAATCGGTATTAACTGATACAACTGAATTTCAGAAGGTTTGGAAGTAATTGATGACTTCATCTTATATGAATTGAGGCAGGAGCCTCACGACAGTCATTCCAAGGCAGTAGCCTTGGAACGAGAATTCATTCGTTGTGTCGTTGAATCATTGCATCGTTGAATCAGAAAAAATTACAAAAGGAATAGATCATGAAAAACCGTTACGACCTGCTTCGCGAAAAGCTTAAATCCGAAATCCTTGTGCTCGATGGAGCGATGGGGACGGAGATCCAGAAATACGGACTCACCGAAGCGGACTATCGCGGGGAAAAGTTCAAGGAGAGCACGATTCTTCTCAAAGGGAACAACGACCTTCTCGTGTTCACTCGCCCCGATGTGATCGGCGGGATTCATACGGCCTATCTTGAAGCGGGCTCCGACATTATCGAAACCTGTACATTCAATTCAAACTCGGTGTCGCAGGAAGATTACAACCTTGAACACATCGTGGCAGAACTCAACTACGAAGGTGCGGTTCTGGCTCGTAAATGTTGTGACGCCATCGAAGCGAAAACTGGTCGTCCTCGTTTTGTTGCCGGAGTTGTGGGACCTACAAGCCGAACCGCTTCGATGTCGCCCGATGTGGAAAATCCCGCGTTTCGAAATGTGACCTTTGATCAGCTCGTGGAAACCTACTATGTTGCCGTGGAAAATTTGGTTCGCGGTGGGGTCGATGCGATTCTTATCGAAACCGTGTTCGACGGACTCAACGCAAAAGCGGCGGGATACGCGGTTCTCAAGTACAACGAAGATAACAATGTGAATGTGCCGATCATGATCTCCGGAACGATCACCGATGCTTCGGGACGAACGCTCACCGGTCAGACCGCGGACGCGTTTTACAACTCGCTCATGCACCTCAAACCGATCACCTTTGGACTCAACTGTGCTCTCGGAACCGACGAAATGATTCCTCACCTTGAAAATCTCGACAAATGGGTTGAGTGCGGGATTTCGACTCACCCGAACGCGGGACTTCCCAACGAACTTGGTTCGTACGACGAACCGGCTTCGCACATGGCGGAAGTTCTCGGCAAGTGTGCGGATCGTGGAATGTTCAATCTTGTGGGTGGATGTTGTGGAACCACGCCGGAACATATTCGCCTGATTTCTGAACAGGTTCGCGGGAAAAAACCGCGTGCGTATGGCGTTCGTTCTCCTTATATGAGACTTTCCGGCCTTGAAACCATGATCGTTTCGCCGGAAACGCTGTTCACCAATGTGGGCGAACGAACCAATGTTTCGGGATCGCTGAAATTTGCTCGTCTCATTCGTGAAAAGAAATACGAAGAAGCTCTCTCGGTCGGTCAGGATCAGGTTGAAAACGGTGCTCAGATTATTGATGTGAACCTTGACGACGCGATGCTCGATGCAAAATCGGAAATGCGTCAGGTTCTCAACTATTTCGCCGTGGATCCAGCGGTTGCCCGCGTTCCGGTGATGGTGGATAGTTCTCGCTGGGAAGTTATCGAAGAAGGACTCAAATCGATTCAGGGAAAAGGAGTTGTGAACTCAATTTCTCTCAAAGAGGGCGAAGAGATCTTTATTCACCACGCCAAAACGATCATGAAATATGGTGCGGCGGTTGTGGTCATGGCGTTCGACGAGGTTGGTCAGGCGGACACGAAAGAGCGGAAAATCGAAATCTGTCACCGTTCGTATAAAATTCTGGTGGATCAGCTTGGATTCAATCCTCAGGACATCATTTTCGACCCGAACATTTTTGCCGTGGGAACCGGTCTCGAAGAGCATCGTCGCTACGCAATCGACTTTATCGAAGCGACCGCGGAAATCAAACGACTTATGCCTCAGGTACATATTTCCGGTGGTGTCAGTAATGTATCGTTCTCGTTCAGAGGAAATAATCCGGTTCGTGAAGCGATGCACAGCTGTTTCCTTTACGAAGCGATCAAAAACGGCATGGACATGGGGATCGTGAATCCGTCTATGCTTCAGGTGTATTCCGACATCGATCCAGAACTGAAACTTCGCGTGGAAGATCTCCTGTTCGACCGTCGCGAAGATGCCACCGAACGCCTTTTGGACTTCGCTCAGAATGTTGAACAGACCGGCCCGAAAGAGGCGAAAACGCAGGAGTGGAGAAATGGAACTCCTTCAGAGAGAATCAAACACGCTCTCGTGAAAGGGATTACCGATTTCCTCAACGACGATGTGGAAGAGTTCCGTGCCAGCGTTCCGTCGAGCGTGCATGTGATCGAAGGTCCGCTCATGGACGGGATGAACTATGTGGGCGAACTGTTCGGTTCCGGCCAGATGTTCCTTCCGCAGGTAGTGAAATCGGCTCGCGTGATGAAACAGGCGGTTGCGTACTTAGCTCCGTTCCTCGAAGCGGAAAAGGGCGACAACGAAACTTCGTCGGCGGGCAAGATTCTTTTGGCGACGGTCAAAGGCGATGTGCATGACATCGGTAAGAATATCGTCGGTATCGTGTTGAAATGTAACAACTACGAAGTGATCGACCTCGGCGTGATGGTTCCTTCGGAGAAGATTTTCGAAGCGGCGATTGAACACAAGGTCGATGCGATCGGGCTTTCGGGACTGATCACGCCTTCGCTGGATGAAATGGTTCATATTGCTACCGTTATGGAAGAGAAAGGGATGACGATCCCGCTGATTCTCGGCGGAGCGACCACTTCGAAAGTTCACACGGCGGTGAAAATCGATCCGTGCTACTCCGGTCCGTCGGTTCATGTGAAAGACGCATCGCTCTGCCCCGGCGTGGTTCAGAAACTGCTCTCCAAAACCGAACGCGAAAGTTTTGTTAAAGAGATCAAGGCGGAATACGAACAGGTTCGCATCGATCGTCTCGGCAAAACCAAGTCGGAAAAAGTGTCGCTTTCGGAGGCTCGTGCGAACAAAATGGTTCCGTCGTTCGATTCGTACACGCCGACCACACCGTCGTTTGTGGGCACAAAAGTGTTTGACGATTACGATCTTGCGGAAATTTCGAACTATATCGACTGGACATTCTTCTTTGCGGGATGGGAAATTCGCGGTGCATTCCCCGATCTTCTTACCGACGAAAAAACCGGTGCCGAAGCGACGAAGCTGTTCACGGACGCGAAAGCGATGCTGACCAAAATCATCGATGAAAAGTGGATCACGGCGAAAGCAGTTGTGGGTTTCTATCCGGCTCATTCGGTGGGCGATGACATTGTTCTCTTTGAAGATGATTCCAAAACCAATGTGATCGGAACTCTTCCGACCCTTCGCCAGCAGATGAAAAAGAATACCGCAAAACCGAACTTCGCTCTGGCGGATTTTATCGCTTCGAAAGATTCCGGCGTTGCTGACTACATCGGATTCTTTGCGGAATCAGCGGGATTCGGTGTGGAAACAAAAGTGCACGAGTTTGAATCTACCGGCGATGACTACTCGGCGATCATGATCAAACTACTTGCCGATCGTCTGGCCGAAGCGTTCTCGGAACTGCTTCACGAAAAAGTTCGCAAAGAGCTTTGGGGTTACGCGGCAGACGAATCGTTCACGCCGACGGAACTGTTCCGCGACAACTATCAGGGGATTCGTCCGGCGTCGGGCTATCCGGCAAATCCGTATCATCCGGAGAAAAAGTTCTATTTCGATCTGATGAAAGTAACCGAAACAATCAGCCTCGAACTGACCGATTCGTTCATGATGAATCCGGTGGCGGCGGTGAGTGGTGTCTACTACGCTCACCCCGATTCTGCCTACTTCGCGGTGGGTAAGATCACGGATGAACAAATCGAAGAGTTCGCGGGCAGAGTCGGCGAGTCGGTAGAGTCGGCGAAGAGATGGTTGGAACCGAATCGGGAGTAATTGCGATTTAACGCTGCATCGACACACCGATGCAGCGAAACTCCGTAGGGGCGAACCTTGTGTTCGCCCTGATTTAATATGAACTTACAATTTAAAATCACATGCAATTGTGAGGGTAACTGATGGATACGGGTATTAAATCAAAAGCATTTCAGTTTTCGCTTGTGCTTATAAGTTTACTTCCACCCATACTTATTGCTCTTTATGTGTATTTTGAAATTAATTACGCCCTTAGCTTTATTTCCAGTGGATTACCATTGCGGCTACCGGTAAACCCCATTTTGGGAATGGCAATTATCGCCTTTGGGATAGCAGTTGCTGTAACCCCGCTTTATCTTCAATTTTGCATAATTGGGAGTAGTAGCATTAAGAAAATCTTACCATTCATACCACTTACTGGTTTAATACTGTGGATATGTCGGATTATCGTTGGACTGTTTCTATTGTCATTAAGTACACCCAGTGATTATTACTCTTGGGTTGATAGTAACGATTTGCCTATGAAATATCTTCAGGGACATTATTATGATTTTTTTCTTGGAAGTGCATTTTTGATTTCATTTTTGGTTACATATGCGGCTACAAAACTACCGTGGGGTATCAGTACCAAAAAGAAACACAGCTATTTTGGATAAAAATGGTCGGTTCCATTTCTGTCCACCGGACAACCCGATCTCAGCCCACGGAGAATTCGTGGTGTTCGAATCAAATCGGAAATCTTGTCCGAAGGACATCAGCATACCAGCCGTGGTCATCGGCCACGGGAGTCAACGGCCACGGGAGTCAACGGCCACGGGAGACATAACCCACGGAAGATTCACGCCCATGAAATTACGCGGCAACGCCGCACCGAACACGCCCCAACGGGGCATCGGATTCTTCGCCCCGTTGGGGCGTATTGATATCCCCGCTCCCCATTTCGTGGGCGATGCCAATTCCGAGGGCGATGCCCACGGCTAGTATACATTCGTCCTTCGGACGAGGTTTCACGACCAGAGATACGCCTCATCATACGAAACCCCGTACCGATCACAAATCCCGCGAAGTTCATCCTTAAAATCCAATTCTTTATGATGCACCTTCTGATTGTCGATATACCGAACCAGCTGATCCAAATGAGACTGACTGATCGAAAAAATCCCGTACCCATCCTGCCAGTGGAAATTCGGATCGAACTGTTTCATCCATTTGGAACTGGGCCGTTTGATCTCTTCCAGAAGCATCGCCGCAGTAACGGTTCTCGGCAGTGAACAGGCGACATGCACATGATTCTCTGTTCCGCCAACCCGATATGCTTCGCACTTGACCACGCGAATACACTCGGCGATATACCTGTGAAGATGTTCCAGCTGATCAGCGGGAATCAGATTCTCTCGATTTTTGGTTGAAAAGACAATGTGGCAGATCATTTTTGAAAGTGATTGCGGCATAATTTCCCCTTTGTTACCCCTTGTTTTGTTATCAAAGTGTACAGTAAGAACAACCGGATTTTCAACCCTGCCGATTCTTCCGTTCGCAACCAATCATCCCACGGAGAATCGGTGGTGTTTGATCCGAGTCCTCCCATTTTTCAAACATGACCACCCAAACCTGAAGAATCCCCCAGCCCTTTCAAGAATGACCATTCATTCATAAGGAATGAGTATCAAACCACAAAGAATGACCGGTAAATCGTTAAGAAAGGGTATCAAACGGTGAAGGATGACCGGTAAATCGTCAAGAATGAGCATGAAATTCAATTGGTTATGGCATTTTTTGCGGAGATTCTCCGTCACACATGGAACAGGTATCTCAAATCGCTGAACACGACCGTATAATCGTTGAACATGACGATGAAAGTCATCATGTTATGTGGCTTTTTCTGCCGTGTAGAGCAACCGTGCAATTCCGGTTCAACGTGCGATGTTTGTTAGCGTAGTTCCGCAATGGTCGATTCGAACTGATCCAAAAACTGTATAATTTCCGATTCGGTCGTCTTGGAAGAGAGGGAGATTCTGATCGCATGAGCGGCCCGATCTTCATCGCCGGTCATGGCGAGAATAATCGGGGAGAGTTCAGTTTTTTTCGAAGAACAGGCCGAGACCGTGGAGATATAAATCTCTTTTTTTACCAACCCGTGAAGGATCGTTTCGGGGCGAATTCCCGCTACGGAACAGTTGAGAATATAGGGCGACCCGGTTTCGGGCGAATTGATTATCACGCCGTCGATCCCGTTGAGTCGCTGGTGAATGATCTGGTTGAGTCGCGTAACTTCGGCGTGTTGAACGGGGAGATTTTCTGTGGCAAGGCGAAGGGCTTTGGCAAAAGCGGCGGCGCGAGGTACATCGGCTGTTCCCGAGCGAAGATCAAACTCCTGCCCCCCGCCGATCATCTGAGATTGAATGATTTGTCGTTCGCGAAGAATCAGCGTACCCGATCCTTTAAGCCCGAAAAACTTATGCGCCGACAGGGAAAGAAAATCTACCGGGCACTCTTGTAATGAAAAAGGGATCTTTCCCACGCCCTGAACCGCATCGACATGGAACAGTGCCCGGTGATTTTTGAGCAGTTGTGCCAGTTCGCGGATTGGATTGATCGCTCCTGACTCATTGTTCACCATCATAATCGACACCAAAATCGTGTCGTCGGTGAGCACTTCGCGAACTTGTTCCACGGTTACCGCGCCATCGGCCCCGACCGGGAGTCGCGTGATTCGGAAGCCTCGCTGTTCGAGATACTCCATGACATTCGCCACAGAGGGATGTTCGCTGTTGGTGGTGATCAGGTGATTACCTCGACTGCGATACATTTCCGCAACTCCGCGAATTGCCAAATTGTTGCTTTCGGTTGCGCCAGAGGTGAAAATTGCTCGATATCCCGCGCCATCGAGGAGCGTCGTCACCTGTGATCGCGCCTGTTCGAGCAACTGTTCCGCTCGTTCACCGATTTTGTGAAGTGAATGAGGATTGGCCCAAAATGATTCGTACACTTTGGTATATGTTTCAAGAACAGATGGTTCCGGTGGGGTCGTGGCGGCATTATCAAGATAGATCACAGGTGTTCTCCGGGAAAAGTTCGGGCTGAAAATAGTTGCTGCCCCGCGCCTGTTTCACTTTTCTGAATGGCAAATGCCCGGGCAGGTGAGAAATGGTCCATCTTTGATCAAAAGATACTCATCCCAAAAGGGAAAAGAACGGCACTGCTCGGGGCGAACGGGGTAGATTGAACACCCTTTTTTCTCATCGTCAAAGTAGATGCAGGCAAATGTACCGTCATCTCGTTCGTTTTCGGCAAGGGATTTTTGTCCGTTGTGACGACAGATTGCATAGGAAGTAAACTCTTCCACGTCGAGGTTGAGATAGTTCGCGATGGCGGCGATCTCCTCGTCGCTGACCCACACCCACGCCGATTCGCCGATACAGCACGAACCTTCGCAGGTTGCACAAGCCGAAGGTTCAAAGGAAAAATCATACGCGGAATTGGAAATCACTGTGGACTCTTTTCAGATCTGGGTATTTTGCTTGCCGGAAGATACATTTTGTTCACCCAAAATATGAAAGGCGCTTCGGGGGAAAGCGCCTTTGGGGGATAACGAGATTTGAGAAACGATTATTCTTCGAGAAGGGCCAAGACAGCTTTCGGGTCGAGATTGCCCTGCGCCGAGAGTGCTTTTTCTTCGTTCCCAAAAATATCGAGAGTCAGTTTTTCAAGGATTGATTGAAGATTGAACGAATCGAGCGGTGAAATTTCAATTGCGCCATTGGTGCGAATGTTCACACTGTCTTTGCTGAGTGCAACCTTTTCGGCGATTTCTGCATTTGCGCGATTCTGATCGGCAATTTTAGCGCGATCTGCAATGGTCGTTGTTTTGCGTTCCTGAGCGGCGTAGAAGCCACTGTTGTCTGTTACTTTCATGAGAGATTCCTTTCTCAGAGTTCTTACCTATCCATGCCAATGTCTACTCAAGATCTGTGCCAACATCAAAATGTTTTAGCAAGAGCCATTAAAATCATAGTGTTACAGAAACAGAGAGTCGGGCTACCTTTGATATTTGCTTTGGCGAGAGGAAAAAGATTCCCTGTGATGGAAAGAAATGGTCTAGTGAAATGAAAAATGTTCCGACCTTTGGGCCGGAACATCTAGCTGAGTTTACTCTCCCGGGAACTCCTTGAGAAGTTCTTCCACTGGGTCATCGCAGCGGGTTCCGTGACAGGCGCCGGTGCCGCATCCTGTTTTAATCGCCACATCGTCTAGAGTGTGAGCTCCTTTTTTAATCGCATCCACGATCGTTTTGCGAGTAATCCCCTTGCACATGCAAATTTTCTTATTATTTAAGATCCATTCATTCGTATCCATCAAACCGTCCTTTCGATCGGATAAATATACAATTATGGTGTGATAAACACGACTCTCCACTTGAATCATTCGTAATAGAGTTGTAAAATGTGGGCAAAACAAGGAGAATCCTATGGTGAAACGAATCTTATTCGTTGATGATAATGAGATGGTACTCAATATTTATCGTCAGGTATTCAGCCGAAAGGGGAACGAGTGGCAATGCTTTTATTCCTCCGATGCGATGGGTGCAATCGATATACTTGAGTATTCGCAAATCGATATGATTATTACCGATCTCGATATGCCCATGTACAACGGAGCACAACTGCTCAATCTTGTACGAGAAAAATACCCCGCAGTGACGCGCATCGTTTTTTCGGGAAGTCGCAGTGTTAAGAACAATATGCAAACGGTAAATTGCGCTCACCGATTTGTTGCGAAACCGAACACTGTCGGTGACCTCGAGCGGATGATCGAAAAAATATTCCGCCTCTACCGCCAGTTAGTGGATCCAAAAACACGGGCGGTCATCAACGGTATCGATCGCCTTCCCGCACTTCCGTCGGTCTACCTCGACCTTCTCGAAGAGTTCAGCCTTCCCAATTTTTCTTTGAAAAAGGTGGGAACACTGATCAGTGGCGATGTGGGTATGACGACAGAAATTTTAAAAATGGTTAACTCTGCCTATTTCGGACTCAACGAATCAGTCTCATCGCCACAACAGGCAGTGACACTTCTCGGTGGAGATATCGTCAAAGGGTTAATACTCACGGCTCATATTTCGCGATCACTCACCAAAGAAGAGCAGGCGTTCTCGATCGAATCATGGGAAAACCATTCGCTTCTTTGCGGAATATTTTGTCAGGCGATTGCTCAATATGAAAAGAAAACACAACAGGAACAGGACACCGCTTTTGTCAGTGGTATCCTTCACGATGTGGGGCGAATCATTCTGGCAACCTCATTCGCTGAAAAATACCGCCGCGTACTCGATATTGCCACGTCGACGCATCAGCCACTTCAGGATGTGGAACGTCAGGTGTTGAACACGACGCACAGTGCGGTAGGCGCCTATCTTCTTGGATTGTGGGGACTTCCTGATCAGATCGTCGAACTGACCGCGACTCACCATTCTCCTGATCAATATCAAGGTGAAAGCAATGATCTCGTGTATATGCTTCACGCCGCAGATATGTTGACCTATGAATTGGTTCCCGAGTTCAATCCCGGGTCGCTTCCAGTTCCTGAGCGGAAAGCCTATTCCCCAGAAATGGAAGCGCGTGTGAATGAATGGCGAGCCTATTGTGCAAAAGTGGGTGTCGAACGGGGGTATCTCGAATCAGGTTCAGTTGCTTCGGGGAGCTCCGACTTTGATCTGACCCCCCTTGGCGATGCCGACAAAGGGGTTTTTGTTCACGGCTACGACGAATTACACTAAATGTGTCCGATTAGGCCGGTTCTTTTACAACGAGAACTGGCCCCACGGCTTTATCCACAACCTTTTCGCTAATACTTCCCAATACTAAATGATAGAGTGCTCCGTGACCGTGAGATCCAATAACGGTCATGCGCGGTTCATTTGTTTTAATCCATTCGAGAATTTCGTAAGCAGGAGAACCATCGCGAAGACAAATTTCGCAGGAGAGTCCAGCGGTTTCAATGCGCTTCTGAGCTTCGCGAAGAAGTTTTTCGCTGTTCTCTTCGAGCATCTCCTGCATGGGAAGATCGGGAAGAATCATTTCTCCTTCGTATAGTGTCGTTTCCGGCATATATTGAACTACGTGCATCAGTGTCACGGTTGTGTTCAGAGCCCGAGCCATTTCGATTGTTTCCGACAGAACTGCCGGCGTAACTTCAGAAAAATCAATTGCAGCTAAAATTGTACGCGCCATAGTAAGCCTCCTGGTTATGAGTCATTATACCACCGCTTTTTAGGGATTACAACACACAAAAAAAGGGCTCCCGAAGGAACCCTCAATTCAAAACGGAACTGCACAGACTTACGCCAGTGTAACCATCCAGTCGTGGCGGTCGTCGATATCGCCGTACTGAATCCCCTGAAGTTCTTTGTAGAGAGCTGAAAGTGTTGCGCCGGCAACTTTCGGATCACCGAAACTGAACTTTTTGTCGCCGTATACAATCGAAGCAACCGGCGTGATTACCGCAGCGGTTCCACAAGAACCAACTTCAACGAAATTCGCAAGCTCTTCAACAGCGATCTGACGACGTTCAACCGTTAGTCCCAGATCTTCCGCAAGAGTCATAAGCGACTTGTTAGTGATCGACGGAAGAACTGATTTCGAATTTGGCGTTACATACTTTTTGTCCGCAGTAATTCCAATGAAATTTGACGTTCCGAACTCATCGATATACTTGTGTTCCGCCGAATCGAGGTAGAGAGATATTGGATATCCCTTTTTCTTCCCTTCTTTGTCGCCCATAAGTCCGGCAGCGTAGTTTCCCCCAGCCTTTACACTTCCCAGCCCCTGAGGTGCAGCGCGGTCGTATTCGGTCTGAATCCACCCTTCGATAGGATTGAACCCATTTTTGTAGTAGGGACCTACAGGCATGCCGAGCATATAGAAATCGTACTCGTCCGCTGGCTGAACACCAACGCGAGCGCCGGAACCGATCAGAAGCGGGCGAACATAGAGTGATGCGCCGGTTCCGTAAGGAGGAACAAAGTCGAGATTTTCGGTGACCAGAAGTTCAAGCGCTTCCATGAACAGATCTTCAGGAATAGTTTCCATCAGAAGGCGTTCTGCCGAGTCGTTGAGACGGCGAGCGTTCTCTTCAGGGCGGAATGCTGCAGTGGTACCATCTTTTTTGGTGAACACTTTAAGACCTTCGAATGCAGCCTGACCATAGTGAAGCGCTGTTGCTGCAACGTGAATCGTTACCATTGGATCGGTAAGCAGTTCCGGTTTCTGCCACGCGCCATCTTTGAACTGCGCGCGAACAAATGAGTTGGTCGCCATGTATGAAAATCCTAGTTCACTCCAATTGATATCCTTTTTCGCCATGAATCTCTCCTTATTCTGAATTGAATTGTCTTCACAAAGAAAATAGATCCCGCCGAAAAGATCTGGATTTTGAAATATGAGAGAAATGAGGTTGAAAATCTCTGTGAAAATGGTGGTTACTCGTAAAACGGAACTTCGACAACCACGAAAATGAAGAAAGGAGATGCGGTTGGGCATTTCTATCAAGTATCGGTTAACTTTTTAAGGACACTCGAGATTGAGCCGAGCTTTAGTGACTCGAACATTGTGGTCCAACAATATTTCTTTAACAGACCTTTCCGGACGTTTGATCAGTGAGAATGGGAGACTTACTGTGAGTAGGGATGCCCCTGTGATCAGTAGTGGTGCAGTCACTTGCGAAGATCGTGTCACATTCTCTTTTTGTGAAACAGAAGCAAAAAAGAGAGTAAAAAAGCCGACGCAAGCACCAGCCCCTACCAAAGAACCACCTGTTATTGCAAGCGTTGTTGCCGTAAATTTATATGGTTTTCTTTCGTTGTACTCTCGTAATTCACCCTCCGTAAAAACTTCAAATCGATCTTTGGAATTCCCATTTCCATCCGTTAAGGTATTCGATAATTTCGTATATGTGTGAACATACAAATGAGATTTAAAAAGAGAGTCTGTAGAAATGTGTTCGTCCGGGAACATACTATCAAATTGTGTCATTGTTTGGTTAAAGCTATCCCATCTTTTATTCCCTGGAGAATTCAATAGAAATGACTTACCAAGAGAATTCTCAATTATGGCGCAGTTATGCTCTTCACCAAAAATGAACATTGCTAGAAATAAAAGTACGAGTAGATCTCTTTTCACGATTATCCTTTCACGAGAAACGGGCAGTTTCTAACACTGCTCACCATCAAATACATTCTTGTTATCAGAAAAATTCCTTGCGTATCGACCGTTTGAAACGGCGGACTACCCCCGCGGTTTCCCGTTCCTCTCTTAGATGGGATTTTCTGCCTACAAACGAATTGAACAGTGATTCATGGCCGGAATGGGATCGCAAATCAGTGCGAGTATAGTATTCAGATGCCCACTGTATGAGGTTTGCAAGATTCGTTTCCGTTTGAATCCGATCATGGTGAATACGGTTTTCACTCCCGCGATCTATCAGCCGTTTTTTGCAGATTTCCCATGGGATATCGAGCCAGATCAGCGTTGTCGCCGAGAGAATAAACGATTGCGCCAGTTCACCGAAGACACCTTCCACAATCCACGATTCTGATGTGAGAGATTCCTGAATAAGTTGATCAACCGTTTCCGGCGATCGTTTGCGGTCAAATCCATTCGGTTCCCAAAAGAGATTGTCGAGATGGGTAACAGGAAATCCGGTCTGATCATGGAGTGTATTAGCCAGCCATGTTTTACCGGATCCGCTGTTTCCAAGGATGATGATTTTGTTCATTGGTGATTCTACTATCCCCGCATCTGCTCTTTCAAAAGCTTATACTTGATCGAATCGAGAAGGGCAATCCACGACGCTTCGATAATATTGGTCGAAACGCCGATGGTTCCCCACCGTTCAAATCCGTCGGAACTTTCGATCAGCACGCGCACTTTTGCCGCTGTTCCCTGCGAACCTTCGAGCACGCGCACCTTGAAATCTTCGAGACGAACCTCTTTCATCACCGGATAGATCGCGCCCACCGCCTTATAGAGTGCATTGCTCAATGCATCAACGGGACCATCGCCTTCGGCCGCAGTGAACACTTCGAGATCGCCGTCGAACACCTTGATAGTCGCCTCGGAAACCGGCGGGTTAGTATCGTGTTTTTCTTCGATAACCCGAAAACTCTTGATCGTGAACGGCTGAACAAAATCGCCCAGTTCTTCGTGAACAATCAGCTGGAACGAACCGTCCGCCGCTTCGAAATGGTAGCCGTCTTTCTCCATATCCTTGATTCGCGCCAGAAGGTTCTGGACGATCGGATCCTTTTTGTCGAGATCAGGGCGAATATCCTTGAGCTTTTCGAGAATCGTCCCCGATCCGGCCTGATCGGAAATGACGAAATTGCGCTTGTTGCCCACTTGTTCGGGCTGAATATGTTCGAAAGCGCGGCGAACCTTGCGCACGCCGTCCACATGAGCGCCCGCTTTGTGAGAAAACGCAGCTTCACCCACATAGGGCGCACGAATATTGAATCCCGTGTTTGCAATATCAGAGACATAGATCGCCGTTTCGGTGATCGAAGCGAGCTGTTCGTCCGTGATCAGCGGAATATTGAGTTTCAGCTGAAGAGCGGGAATGATCGTGCAGAGATTGGCGTTTCCGCACCGTTCGCCGAGCCCGTTGATCGTTCCCTGTACATGAACCGCTCCCAATTCCACGCCGTAAATCGAGTTCGCTTCGGCGCACCCTGTGTCATTATGAAGATGCAGTCCCAGAGGTGCGGTGATTTTGCTCTGTACATCGAGAAAGATCCGGCGAAAATCCCCGGTGAGCATGCCGCCGTTGGTATCGCAGAGAACAATGCAGTCCGCGCCCGCTTCTTGAGCCGCCAAAAGGGAACGAATCGCGTAGTCCGGATTGGCGCGGTATCCGTCAAAGAAGTGTTCCGCGTCGTAGACTACTTCGTCCTTGCGCGCCTTGAGATACGCCACCGATTCGGAAATCATGGTGAGATTTTCATCGAGAGAACAGCGGATAACATCGGTGACGTGAAGATCCCAGCTCTTGCCGAAAATGGTAGCCACCGGCGCGTTGGCTCGAACCACATCGGCGATAAACGGATCATCTTCGATCTTGGTTCCCGGCCGTTTCGTCGAACCGAACGCGGCGATCTTTGCCTTGAGATTCAGCTTGTGCACTTCCGGGTAGAATCTCGAATCGATTTCATTGGTCGGATTCGGCCAGCCCCCTTCTATGTAGTGAACTCCCAAAGCATCCAGTTTTTCTGCCACTTCGAGCTTGTCCCGAAGCGAAAGTCCGATGCCGATAGCCTGATTTCCGTCGCGCAGTGTTGTATCGTATATCTGAACGTTCATGGTTCCCCCAAATGGATTTGTTCTAACGATTCTAAAATAGATTGAAACTCAATCGTGCTATCGGTCGATTTTCGTCATTGGAACACCCGAATTCAGCTCGTGGAGAATCGATGGTGCGCGGTGTATATTTACCGATCAAATGAATGTAGAAAACGTGTGAGGTGAATTCGTGAACATTTTCGCAGAAATTCTCGGTGTGATCGGTTCGATCTGTATCGTCTACAGCTATTTCGCCATTGAAAAAGGGTGGATGAATCGCGATGACCTTCGCTACTACGTGATCAATCTGGCCGGAGCAATTCTTCTGACAATCAGCCTGATTTTTAATTTCAATCTCGGCAGTTTTATGATTGAGATGTTCTGGATCTGGATCTCCGTGGCGGGATTGATTCGACTGCAGCGGGAAAAGAAGAGCCGCCTGTAGAATCATTGCGGTCAAACACATTGTCATACACGCACATTTAGCCCCATAAAAATCTCTATCCAAAAACTTTTCATTCTATCTTTAAAAAAAGATTCAACTTTCGGGAACTTTTGTCACTTCTGCTCTGTCACAGAGTTCGGAAGGGGAAATGCCCCGCAAATTCATTTATTAGGAGGATTCTATGAAACCGATGAAACTGATCGCGTATACGACCTTGGCGGTGATCGTCATGAGTTGTGCAAAAAAAGCAGTGGTCACTGCGCCGGAACCGGTGAAAGAAGTTATGGCTGTAACAAAGCAAGATGTCTCTCAAGAACAGAAAAAACAGGAAATCCTTGAGAAGATTGAACAGGTTCGGAGCGCGAAGATGGCCACTGAAGGAAAAAGCATGAATGTCACTTCCAGTGCTAATATCGCTGGCTATGCCGGAGTTCCGATGGTCGTGGGAGCCATGCCCACGCGTATGATGAAACAGGAAGAGTCACTGCGCGATCTCAATCGCGGTGGTATTGCGCCGAACCAGGAGTTTAATACCGAAGAGTACAACCACATCACCGAAAACCAATTTCTTCGCGTCACTGATGAACCGCTTTCGACCTTTTCCATCGATGTTGATGGCGCATCGTTTAGCAATGCCCGCCGGTTCTTGATGCAACAGAGTCGTCGTCCTCCTGTTGATGCGGTTCGGATCGAAGAGTTTTTCAACTATTTCCGCTACAACTACCCCAATCCCACCGGTGAACATCCGTTCTCCATTACCACCGAACTAGGCGCCTGCCCGTGGAACGATTCGCACAAACTCGTGCATATCGGTATTCAGGGGAAAATGATTGATTTAAGTAAAGCGGCGCCGTCAAACCTCGTCTTTCTACTTGACGTATCGGGATCGATGAACGAATCGAACAAACTGCCCTTGGTGAAAAAATCGTTGGGGCTCCTTCTCGATGAAATGCGTCCCACCGATCGAATCGCACTAGTAGTCTACGCCGGAGCTGCCGGAACCGTGCTTCCTTCCACGCCGGTGTCACAAAAAGAGTTAATCCTCACCGCCATCGATCGCCTCAGTGCCGGTGGTTCCACTGCGGGAGGTCAGGGAATTGAACTGGCGTATAAAACGGCAAAAGAGAATTTCATTCACAACGGAAACAACCGAGTCATTCTCGCCACCGATGGAGATTTCAACGTGGGCGTTTCCAGCGAATCAGAACTGGTGCGACTCATTGAAACGAAGAGAAATGAAAAGATATTTCTCACCGTGTTGGGATTCGGCACAGGGAACTACTCCGATGCGCGGATGGAACAGCTCGCCAATAAGGGGAACGGAAACTACGCCTATATCGACAATCTTCTCGAAGCAAAAAAGGTGTTGGTCACCGAAATGGGCGGAACGCTGTTTACCATTGCCAAAGATGTAAAACTACAGATCGAGTTTAATCCTGCCGAAGTGGCTTCCTATCGATTGATCGGCTACGAAAACCGTCGACTCAACAACGAAGATTTCAACGACGACACCAAGGATGCGGGCGAACTGGGAGCGGGCCACACGGTGACCGCACTCTATGAAATTGTTCCAGTGGGCGCCGAAAAAGACACGCTGAGTAAAGTGGATCCACTGAAATATCAGTCAAAACCTGAAGTGAAACGTTCCGGCGATCTCTGCACGGTGAAATTTCGCTACAAGGCTCCCGAAGGCGATACGAGTAAACTGATCGAAAAGGTGCTGACGCCTTCGATGCGCGGCGGTTCTGATATGAACTGGGCGGTGTCGATGGCGGGATTTGGCATGCTCCTTCGCGAATCGAAACACGCCGGAACACTCACCTGGGAACAGTTGCTCTCCATGGCGCGCGACAGCCGCGGTGAAGATCGCGATGGGTATCGGGCTGAAGCGATTCGCATGATCGAACAGGCGCAGATCCTGACGAAATAAAAAGGAATTCATTGCACACTATGTAGCTTGAGAATTGCGGGTCAGATGAAAAAAGGAGATGCCGGTTGGGCATCTCCTTGAAATATAGTCAGTTTCTGGTTCGGTGAGACGGAAACTTACGGGAGGGCTGACCAAACCGGATACAGGTCAGGAGATAAGTACCTGTTATTTGTAAATGTCCCCTCGAGATCCTGCATCGTAGACATAGACAACAATCTGTTCATCCAGAACCCGATAGAGGAATCGGTACTTGCCAATCCGAAGCCGGTAGTCATTTTCTGAACCTTGCATTTTTTTAATATCGACAATTTCTGACGTCCGTGGCGTACACTTAAGTTCATCAATCGCTTCTTTGAATTTTCTCAAGAGAGTTGCATCGGTATGTTTTTGAAAGAATTTCTGCACTGTTTTGTGGAATTCGACTTTATAATTCACCAAAGAACTCTTTTGCAAACTCCTCTTCAGATACTGTGTTTCCTTTTTTGAAATCATCCATTGCTGAATCGCGCAATTTCAGTTCGTTACTCGTAAAAACAGTGTCATCTTCTTCTGAAAGAATTTTGACGCCTTTGTCAATATGAGTGAGAAGCCAAATAAGGTGATCCTTTACCTGCGGTTCAACATCAATAGTTAGAATCATACCTGTTCCTCCGGTTTTCGTATTTGTCCCATGTCGGAAATATACACTTTTAACTCGAAACCTTAAACAGAAATAAAAGTTGGTAAATCGCGGGGCTGATGAAAAAAGGAGATGCCGGTTGGGCATCTCCTTGAACAATTGAGTGGTGTGAGTCAGTCACCCCTCAGGTGTATGTTAGAAATCTTTGTTTGCGTCCAAAATGTGTTATTGCCCATTTTTTTTCATGCTTACATATCTTTCAAAAAAATCAACAAATTGTACACCCTGTTGGATTTTTGACAGGGCATCATATTCAGAGTATAGAGCAGGTATATCTTTGAAAATTGATCCATCTGGATAATAAGTTGGCACACTATTTACTATAGGGGTTAGACTTATTCTGGGAATCCTACTAGTTTTGGGAGGAGTTAGTGAAAATACCGACACCCATTCTATTGTTGAAGAAATTGAACTATTTGAATTAATCCCACCCATTGCACTCCCAACATTTACTTTTGAAGAAATTGTAGTATGGTGCCAAATGAATGTTCCATCAAAATTTAGAGGAATAAAGTAAGAATTACAATCAAACATACGAGAATCATCTTCTTTTACATAGAATCGTGTACCATCATAACAACCCCATATTTTGCGTTTTTCCCAGATCTTTTTAGAATCAGATGGCACTTTAAAATTAAAGTGTTCAACATTCTTTATTTTATCATCTGAAATTTTTGCATTGAACCGATTAACAGTATCTTCTTTCGCTCGTTCCATCACAATTTCATCACATCCATAAACCGGTGTGTTATAATAAAAGTCCATCCAATGTCGATAGAATCCAACCTTTATTTTTTCTCGAGGCAATGTATAAATGGTTTTTGACGTATCCCAATCTGGCGTTATCAATTTCCCTCTATAAAACTGATATGTTAGTGAATCAATGGAAATCGAACGAACACTATCAAGTAAAAACTCAACAGCAACATCCTTTATTCTTGCTGTTACATACTTTGTTGATTGATCTAAAAGTTGATCTATGTTTGTTATGGTACATGAGCCTTTCTTTCCATTTAGTAATTCTATACGATCGAGCGGTTTTCCAACCAATACACTAAACATGACAAGAACAGACATGAAGAACTTCATTTTATACTAATCCTTAAAACAATTTTATTTATACTTTTCAACTATTATTCAAAAGGTAAAACCAAAAGTCAAACTAACAACTAGATAGTGTGGCGAGAATAACTAACCTAAATTATATCTTTTTGCGCCTTAACTGCCAGTTTCGCACACTACTCACTCTAAAAAGGTTGTTTTCCCCGTCATGACAATGATTCACCCCGTCATGACAATGATTCACCCCGTCATGACAATGATTCACCCCGTCATGACAATGATTCACCCCGTC
>JFJP01034035.1_pt1 | contig 41680 bp, 40 predicted proteins | sample 431651 | NCBI WGS metagenome assembly JFJP01 (sample SAMN02602958, study PRJNA72255) | Microbial mat metagenome, whole genome shotgun sequencing project. | biome: fresh water; feature: sink hole; material: water; isolation source: purple microbial (photo- and chemosynthetic) mats found in...
CTGTTGGCCTTTGGTCCTGAAGAAGGCAAACTGCCCCCGGTGTCGGCGTGTCTGCGGTGTGGCCGATGTGTTACGGCCTGCCCCATGCTGCTGATTCCCCTTGAGCTCAACCGGGCCGCTTTGCGAAACGATGCCGAAGCCTTGAACAAGTATTCGGTGGCAGCATGCATCGAATGCGGCAGCTGCAGCTTTGTGTGCCCCGCCAAAATCCAGCTGGTACAGGCCATCCGTCTGGGCAAGACCCAGACCAGGATAGCTGCCGCCAAGGCCGCTGCCAAAGGAGCCGCCAAGTGAGCGCCCCCCTGCTCGTCACCTCGTCACCCCACCTGAGGGCCCCGGATACCTCCCGCTCGATCATGCTCGATGTGCTCATCGCGCTGGTTCCTGCTTTGGGAGCCGGAGTGTGGTTCTTCGGCCTGGCCGCCCTGCTGCCCATCGTGTTCGCCGTTGTCGGCTCGTTGCTCGGGGAATACGCCACCCGCGTCTGGTTCCTTAAGCGGGACAACCGCCTGGGAGATCTTTCCGCCGTCGTCACGGGCGTTCTGCTCGGTATGAACCTTCCCCCGTCCATTCCTCTTCCGCTGGCCTTTATCGGGGGTATCATCGCCACAGCCCTGATCAAGGAAGTTTTTGGCGGTCTGGGTCAGAACTTTATGAACCCCGCCCTTGCGGCGCGCGTTCTGCTGTTCACCGCCTGGATGCAGCCCATGACCCACTGGACCCTGCCCGGCGGCGCCTACGATGCCGTGACAGCGGTCACTCCTCTGGGTGCCCTCAAAGGCCTCGAGGGTCCGGTCAACCTGCCTTCGTACTTTGATATGTTTGTCGGCGGTATCGGCGGCTGTATCGGTGAGACTTCGGCCCTGGCCCTGCTTATCGGAGCAGCCTACTTGGTGTTCCGCCGCGTCATCACCCTCGAAATCCCGGTGGTTTACATCGGTACCACCTTGCTGTTCGTCTGGGTGTTCGGTGCCAAAACCAGCCTCTTCGGCGGCGATGTGCTCACCCACCTGCTTTCGGGCGGTTTGATGCTCGGTGCCTGGTTTATGGCCACCGATTACTCCACCAGCCCCGTCACCCTCAAGGGCCGCTTGATCTACGCGGCGGGAATGGGTCTGCTGACCGGCCTGATCCGCATTTACACCAACTACCCCGAAGGTGTGAGCTTTGCCATTCTGATCATGAACTCGTTTGCACCGCTGATCGACCGCTACACTGTTCCCAAGAGTTTCGGAGCCAACCATGCGTGACCTCATTAAACCCGCCGCAATTCTGTTTCTCGTCAGTGTTGTTGTCGTCGTGCTTCTGGCGCTGACCGCCGGGGCCACCGCGCCTGTTATTGCCGAGCGGATCAAAGCCGACCTCGACGCGGCAAAAAAATCGGTGCTTCCCGCCGCCGCTACGTTCGACGAACTCAAACTGCCCGACCTGTCCAAAGCCAGTGACGGTCTTTCCACCGTCAAACAAGCTTGGGTGGCCAGGGATGCCTCCGGTGCCCTGGTTGGGCTGGTCGTATCGGCCGCCAGCAAGGGGTACGCCGGTCCTGTAGGCTTTACTGTCGGCCTCGATGCCACAGGAAAGGTCAGCGGTATCAAATCTGGAAGCCACAAAGAAACCCCAGGGCTGGGTGACAAGGTGCTCCTGCCGACCAGCAAGGTTATGAAACAACTTGCCGTTCTGGCACCCACCGGCCCCCTGAAAGTCGTCAAGGGCAACCCCGGTGCCAATGAGGTCGATGCCATTTCCGGGTCCACCATCACCAGCCGGGCGGCCACCAGGGCCGTCAGCGGGGCCTGGGAATTATCAACCCGCCTCACCGCCGAAGGAGCGTGGAAATGAAAAGTCTCGATATCCTCGGGGCCGGTATCATCAAGGAGAACCCTGTTCTCCGGTTGGTACTGGGAACCTGCCCCACCCTGGCCGTCACCACCAGTGCCGAAAATGGTCTGGGTATGGGACTGGCCACTTTGGCAGTTCTGGTCGCCTCCAACGTTTTGATTTCGATGGTCCGCAAGGTCATTCCAGACAAGGTTCGCATTCCCGCGTACGTCGTCATCATCGCGGGCCTGGTCACCATCGTCCAGCTGCTCATCCAAGCTTACCTGCCGGCCCTCGACAAAGCCTTGGGCATCTTCATTCCGCTGATCGTCGTCAACTGCATCATTCTAGGGCGGGCCGAAATGTTCGCCGCAAAAAACACCGTGGGGGCCTCGGCCCTCGACGGCATCGGAATGGGCATCGGCTTCACCCTGGCCCTGTTCGCCATCGGTTCCATCCGGGAGTTTCTCGGAGCCGGAACCTGGATGGGAATCAATCTCACTGCTGATCTCTGGCCGGCCGCTGCAGTCATGATTCTGCCCCCGGGCGGCTTTCTCGCCTACGGGGCCATCATTGGCCTGCTGAACAAGGTAACCAACCAGCGGATCACCGCCACCGGCTGCGCCACCTGCAGCATGGAAGAAGCCTGCGCCCCCGCCAAGGAGGCCTCGAAATGACCGAATACTTCCTGATCATCATGAGCGCCATTCTGGTCGACAACTTCGTTTTGTCGAAGTTTTTGGGCATCTGTCCCTTCCTGGGGGTCTCGAAAAAGCTTGAGACCGCTGCGGGCATGGGCGGAGCGGTCATTTTCGTTATGACCCTGGCCAGCTTGGCCACTGCGGCCCTCTACCAATTCATTCTGGCTCCTTTGGGAATGGAATACCTTCAGACCCTGGGCTTCATTCTCGTCATTGCAGCCCTTGTTCAGTTCGTCGAAATCGTCCTGAAGAAAATGGTTCCCCCGCTGTACCAGGCGCTGGGAATCTACCTCCCGCTAATCACTACCAACTGCGCCGTACTGGGGGCGGCCCTGCTGGCGGTGACCAACGAATACGATGTTCTGAAGTCAACGGTCTACGGCTTTGCCGCCGGGGTGGGCTTCACCCTGGCCCTGGTCCTCTTTTCCGGGGTCCGGGAAAAAATCGAAATGGCTGACGTTCCCGACTCCCTCAAGGGAATCCCTGCGGCGCTTTTGGCTGCGGCCTTGGTGTCGGTGAGCTTCTTCGGCTTTCAGGGGTTGTTCGCATGAACGAAATACTGTCCTCTATCGGGCTTCCTGCGGCCGTCTTCGGGGCCATGAGTCTGGTCTTCGGTGTTCTTCTGGCGTACGCCGCCAAGGTCTTTGAAGTCAAAGTTGACCCCAAAATCACCGAGGTCCGGGCGGCCCTGCCGGGTGCCAACTGCGGTGCTTGCGGGTTTCCTGGCTGTGACGGGCTGGCGGTTTCGATCGCCGCCGGTGAGTCCAAACCCGATGCCTGCCCGGTGGGCAACGCCGACACGGTGGCCGCCGTCGCCAAGATCATGGGTGTCACCATGACCAATACCGTCAGCTACACCGCACGGGTGGCCTGCGGCGGCTTAAACGGTTGTACCCGCACCAAATATCAGTACGAAGGAATGAAAAGCTGCACTGCGGCGGCGGCGCTCCACAACGGCCCCAAAGCCTGTGCCTTCGGTTGCCTCGGGTTTGGTGATTGTGTGGCGGCCTGCCCCTTCGGTGCCATTGCCATCATCGACGGCATCGCCAAAATTGTGGAAGCCAACTGTAAAAGCTGCGAAAAATGCGTTGCCGCTTGTCCCAAGAAACTGATTTCCATGGTACCCCGCGGCAAAAACTACCTGGTCAGCTGCAAGAGCACTTCACGGGGTCCCGTCGTCAAGAAAAACTGCGACGTCGGTTGTATCGGTTGCGGCAAGTGCGTGAAAGTCTGTCCCTCGACGGCCATCACCATGGCCAACAACCTGGCCAAAATCGACCCGTTGCTGTGCACCAACTGCGGCGAGTGCGTAAAAGTGTGCCCCACAAACGCAATTGTCGACGTTACAGCACCGGTAGTCTTGCGGAAAACGGTAATCACAGCCTAACCTTAGGGCATGAGAATATCGATTTCAAAAAAAATCGGGGTCGTCCTCGGCCTCGCTTGTCTGGCTGCGTTGTCGTTCAGTTATGTCGCTGTGAAAAACAGCCTGGACGACAACCAGCAGCTGGCCCAATTGTCCAAGGTGGATGACGCCCGGTTTCTGTTGGTCGACCTGGAGCTGCAGACCGCCAATATGTGGCAGTTCATCACCGACGCCGCGTTGACCCAAAATGAGCAGCCCATCACCACCGGAGGAGCCCAAAAAGCCTTTGATCAGGGTATGGCTGACTTAACGGCCCTGAGGGAGATCCAGGTGCTGGAAAACCAGTCCCTCTTGATGGGCCCTTTGGAGTCCAAACTTCAAGACCTATGGATTTCAGGCCGGACCATGGTGACTGCCTATAATAAGTCCAAAGCCGAGGGCGACAAGGCCATGTTGGCCTTCGACACAGCAGGGGAAGATTTGCTTCAAGCCTTCCGCGATTTTCGAGAACCATTGATCGCACAGCGTGAGGCGATTTTGGCCGGGTTTCAAAACAATCTACAGCAGGATCTTTGGTTCTTCGGCCTGACCGGTGGGGCCTCCGTGGCGCTCTTACTGGTGTTGTGGTTCTTCTTGTCGCGATCTTTGTCTGCCCCCATCCGTTCTGCTTCGGGGGCTCTGAAAACGCTGGCCGATAGTCAGGGCGACCTGACCGTCCGCTTGATGCCCAGGGGCAACGATGAAACCGCCGACCTTGTGAAAAGTGTGAATTCCTTTTTGAGTAAAATCCAAGGCATTCTACTGGCCATCGACGAAACCATCCATAAGAACCAGAATCTGGCCACCAGCCTGAACCAGAGTGCCCGCGACTCAGCCGGCTCGGTTTCCGACCTCGGCCAGAGGGTCACCACCCTGAAAAAGGGCATTGGCTCTCTTGACCTCGATATTTCGGGAGCTTCTGCCGCCATTGAACAAATTCTAGCCAACATCGCTTCGCTGGCCAAGCAGATTGAAGGACAAGACCAGCAGGTTTCGCGCACGGGAGCAGCCATCGAAGAAATGATGGCCTCGGTTTCCGGGGTGTCAGAACTCGCCGAAGCGAAAGTCGGCGCCGTGAAGAACCTTGTCACGCTGACCCGTCAGGGCGGTGAGCGGGTGCAAAAGACGGCCGTTGTCATCAGCAAAGTTGCTCAAAATGCACAAGGGATGCTGGCGTTGATCGACCTGATCAACGACATTTCCGACCGAACCAACCTTCTGGCTATGAACGCCAGCATTGAGGCCGCCCACGCCGGTGTGGCGGGGCGGGGTTTTGCGGTCGTCGCCAATGAGATTCGCAAACTCGCCTTCGATACCGGGGCTAACGCCCAGAAGATCGGCCAGTCTCTGAAAGAGACCGGTGACCAGATCCAGCAGGCACAAATCGACAGCCAAAGCGTGCAGCAGGCCTTTGATCTGCTGGAGCGCGAAGTGGGAGAGTTTGCCCAGGCCATGCAGGAAGTCTCGGCTTCGATGGGGGCTTTGGGAGAGGCCGGTGGCGAAATTCTCGATGCGACTTCCCACCTGATTCAAAGCAGTCAGCTGATCAGTGCCTCGTCGCAGGAGATGACCTATGGCGCTCATGAGATTCTGACGGCCGTCCAGCATATTAAAGAAGTTTCAAAAGAGTCCCTGACAGAAGTTGACCGGGTGTCTACGGTGACAACAGAACTGAACCGCGTGGCGCTGTGGGTTTCGGCCTTCGGCAATCAGAACAACTATAACAACAGCATTCTGACAGCCGAGGTAGAGCGGTTCCGCCTGGGTGCCGACCCCACCAAGCGCTCGGAGGTCGTCACCATGGGCATCGACTGGAACGACATTCTGTCGGTGGGCATTGCGGAAATGGATGAGGAACATAAAGAACTGTTCCGGCGGATCAACGCCTTGCTGGTGGGGCTTCTGGGACCCGAAGGCGGGGCGAACATCTCAAAACTGGTCACCGCGATTATCGAGTACACGGTTTATCATTTCAACGACGAGCAGGACCTGATGCGTCGCGAAAAGTACCCCAGGCTGGAACAGCACATTGTGCTTCACACGGCGTTCCTCAAGGAATTCGGTGAGATACAAACCCTGTTGGCCGAGGGACATTTCTCGGCCAACCTTTTGATCCGCATTCAAGATAAGGTGGTCAACTGGCTGCTCGAGCACATCGGCAAGGTGGACCGCGACTACAGCGAGTTTATCCTTGGAAAGAAAGGTTGATATGGCAACGTTCACCGACCAAGACTGGCAGCAAATTCTGAGTTATCTGACCGAGGTTATTGGAACTGAGGCCCAAAAGTACGCCGCCAACCCGGCGGCACGACTGATGGCCTGCATTTCGTATCTATCCAACAGCGAAGACCCCGACCGATTTGCGGTATCCAACCTTCTGACTTTCCACGCGGCCACCAAGGCCCGCAAGCTCTTTGACCACAGACCCTCAGACGATCAGGATCTCTACCGAAGGCTGGCCGCCGTCCATGTGGGCAACCATTCCGACCCGCATACCGTCGACTACGGAATGACGTTGCTGGCGATGATCAGCCTCAACGACCACGAGCACGACCTGGCCGACGATGTCCGTACAGGCAAGTACAATCCGCTGGCCCAAGGCGGCTGGGACGCTAAGGCCCTTCGATTGGAGCTAGAGTCAGACCTGGCTAAAAGCCCGTCGCTGAAGCAAACTTACAACGCGGCAGTAGGAATGGAAGTCGCATTGCAGGCCTGGTGGGAGGACTGAGAAATGACAAAGTTCCAAACTCAGCAGAAGGTCGGAATTCTTTTTGTCGGCCTTTGCTGGGCCGTAGCCGTGGTGAACCTCATGAGTTTCCTGACACGGCCGGTGCCGGTACCTCTGCTGATGTATCTCACAAATATCGGCGTTTTGTTCGGTATGGGTGCCTTGGGTCTGTTGATCGTCTTCGTCAATAGACCCGTGGTACAGATCTTCTTGATCTTCCTGTTTCTCCTACCAGCGGGCCCGGCCATCGCCTTTTCCGATCTTTCTTTCATCGGTTTGTGGATGATGATCATTGCGGTAACGATGATCATCAAGTTCCAGCCCCATCCTCGGAAGCAGCGGTGGTTTCTTTTGGCCGCCATCGTGTACTTTCTGCCCTGGCTGGTGTTGCTGGTACTGGGGCAACCGCCCTCTGACCGGCTGACCCTCTTCCGTTTTCTCGACTATCTCTTTTTCCTCATCGTCGGTGTGCTCACCCTCTACGTTCTATTTGAAGAGGAGATCCGCAAGCTGACGAGAACCAACCATGAGAATGAAGCGGCAATCTCCGAACGTGACGCCAAAATCCTCAAGTTGGAACCGCTTTCCGAGCTGGGCCAGCGGGTGGCACACGTCACCCACAGTTTTAAAAACAACCTCAGCCAGCTCCACGCCATTGCCACCATCCTTGAAACCACCCATGACGTGGAAGCCGGCGTGAAGCTTATCCGCGAGGTCAGCAACTCGCTCGATGACCGCATTGAAAACATTTTGCTGGTCAGCCAGGCTGGTCAGAACCCCACGATGGAGACCTTCGATGTAGCCCGCGTTCTCGAAGGCATGAAGTTCATCTATTTGTCGGAACATTCCTTTCAGACAAAAGTCAGGAGCGAGATGAACCTGGAAGGCTCGTTGATGATCACCGCCGTGCGCTGGGACTTTATTCTGATGATTGAAAACCTCGTCAAGAATGCCTACGAGGCCATTTCGACCCGCAGCGAGCGAGGCAACCTCAAAATCACCCTGCTGGGGGGCCTGCTGACCATTGCCAACGACGGCGGTGCCATGGAACGGTGCAAGGAATGTACAGGGTACTGCCTCAACTGTCCGCACTACGGTTTTCCCGGAAAAACCTCCAAAAAGCACGGTTCGGGTCTGGGGCTGACCCAGGTGTTTGACACCTGCCGCAAATACGGCTGGTCGCTGCGTATCCGCACCGATGAACCTTGGACCAGCTTCCAAATCCTTCTCCCTGATCCCCGGGGTCAGAACTCATGATCGAGGATCCCCGGCATCCCGGCTTGGACCCGAAAGAAACCATCCGGCTGAAACAGATTGCCCTGATCGCCTGGATCGCCATCGGAGCCAATGCGGCGCTGGCCGTTTCGAAAATTCTAGGCGGCTGGATTGCCGGCTCCCTGGCGGTGGTGGGTGACGGCATCGACAGTTTTGGCGATATTCTCAGCTCGTCCCTCACCTTGATCACCGCGCTGATCATCAGCCGCCCGCCCGACCCGAGATTCCCTTGGGGTCGCCAGCGGGCTGATACCGTAGCCACGAAGTTTCTAGCCTTCGTGGTGTTTTTTTTCGGTGCCCAGCTTTCCTACTCGTCCTTTTTGAGCATTCTGAACCAGGAGCCCAGGGAAATACCCGGCCTGCTGGCCTTTGTAGTTACCATTATTTCCATTGTGGTGAAGACGGGTCTTTCGTTTTTGCTCCAGTGGAGCGGTGAGCGTTCCAACTCAGGCATGATGATTGCCAATGCCAAAAACATGCGCAGCGACGTCGTGATTTCTGTAGTCGTGCTTCTTGGCTTGATTTTCAGCCAAGTGCTCAATATCGGCATCATCGACCTGATCTTTGCCTTTTTGGTGGGCATTTGGATCATGCGCACCGGTGTGGAAATCTTTATGGAAACCAACACCGAGCTGATGGACGGTATGGACGACAAGACCGCCTACTTTCAGGTCTTCGACGCGGTAGCCGCCGTACCCGGTGCGCACAACCCGCACAGAACCCGTATCCGCAAATTTGCCAACTACTACATCATCGATCTGGACATCGAGGTGGATTCTTCGCTGACAGTGGCGCAGGCGCATATCATCAGCCAGAAGGTCGAGGAAGCCATCAAACGCCGCCTGGACAATGTCTACGACATCATGGTCCACATTGAACCCGAAGGGAACGTCGAGCATGCGGAGAAGTTCGGGCTGAAACGGGAAAGCTTGTAGGGAGAGGCAGCTTTGAGCGATCACAGGTTTCCCGACCGGGCACCACCTTGCTTGAAGTGCCGACACTTCTACGTGACCTTCAACGCCTCGTTTCCCCGTGCCTGCCGCATGTTCGGTGTACAGACAGCCTCCATGCCCAGCCAGGAAGTTTTTTTGGCGACGGGTCGGCACTGCCCGGAATACAGCGAAAACCCCAAACTGAAGAAGTCGTGAACAGACTCAGATCTTGCCGATGTTGTTGAGCCTGAAGTCATTCAAAACCCGGCGGCAGAAGGCTTGAGCCTTGTGGACCACGGCCATTTCCTCTTTGGTGATGCTGTCCGTTTTGGTGGCGATGTCGAGGAGAATTTCGACCCGGTGGAGGAGTTGCGCGCCTAGGAACAAGCACCGGTTCTGAGCGCGGGCAATTTGACTCAACTCGGCATCGCCGTTCAACAGGGCCCAATAGGCTTCAATATCCTTGGGCCATTTGTCGCCCTGCAAGGTCAAGGCTCCCAAATCGGTGTCAGCAAGGAACAATCCGGGGCTGGGACATTTACCCAGAAAGACAGGGTACAGCACGTCCCAGAGTTCCTTGCGGAACCACCTCAGGGTGCCATACAACTTGTCGACATCGGGGCTCTTCTCCGGATGTTCGGGAAGTCCTAGTGCAGGATAGTGCTTGATCCGCGCCTGCAACTGTTCCACGATCCGGTCGGCGTAGGAAACTACGGCCTTCGGCTTCGGGGCCGGGTTCCCTGCTGATAAATTTCCCTTGGCCTCAGCGCGTTCGATCAGAGTCCTGACAACCTGAATTTCCGCGCTGAGAAAGGTGGCTAGATCAATCCGGCTCCGTAAAGCCTCTTCATACCGCTCATCGAATTTCTTCTTGGCATCGGGTGTCCTGAGAAAGTGGACGATGTAATGATCGTACTCAGAACGGATCCTGTTGACGGCCCGTTCTATCTCCAAATCGGTCAGACGATGAATCTTGGACAATTCCCTACCTCATCTCCTATAATAGCGTCATGCGTATCCTGATTGTGGACGATTCTCGCATCATGCGGAATATAGTTAAAAATACTCTGAAGTCTCTCCGCTATCCAGAGGATGTTTTTCTGGAAGCTCCCGACGGCCAGGTAGCCTGGCAGATTCTTGAGGCTCAAGAAATCACCCTGTTGCTGGTGGATTGGAACATGCCGACCCTCAACGGTCTCGAGCTGGTCAAGAAACTTCGGGCCAACGCCAAGCACCAGAAACTGCCCATCATTATGATCACCTCCGAGGCGGCCAAGTACAACGTGATCGAAGCGGTGAAAGCCGGAGTCAGCGACTACCTGGTGAAACCGGTGACAGAGAAGGGTCTCGAGGAGAAAATCCGGCGGGTCCTCGACAGGAGGCCGTCATGAACATCCGTTACATCACCCCTTTCATCGAGGCCGTCGAAGGAGCCTTCGATCAGATGTTTCAGCTGCAGCCCCAAGCTCTGACACCGTATCTGGTCAAAAAAGAAGAAATACTCGACTGGGACATCAGCGGCATCATCGGTATTGCCGGCGAAGCCCGAGGCCTGGTTGTGCTGAGCTTCCCTGCCGACCTGGCGCAAGAACTGACCGCAGTGCTGACCGGGCAAGCCAAAGATACCATGGATGAGGATGTGACCGATACGGTGGGAGAGCTGGTGAACATTATTGCAGGGAACGCCAAAAAAGGTCTTGAGGAGTTCCGGCTGCTGATTTCGCTGCCATCGATTGTTCAGGGGCACCATCACCAGGTGACCTGGCCGTCGGGACCCGTTCCCATCATCACCATTCCCTTTTCGACCTCACGAGGGCACTTCAGCCTGTCGGTGGGACTCGAAAACATCATTACCACCTGATCGGGAGACCTTCATGCGAAAGTTCTTTAAAAACGTTTTGTACTCCGGCATCCAGGACCGATTGGCTCCCGAAGATCAGGTCAAGCTGCTGTTCATCAATTCGATCATTTTCTTCGGTTTACTCGTGCTCACGTTTTTTGGTGTACGTGACCTGAGCCACGGTGACATGGTTCTCGGTGGAGTTACCCTCGCCATCTCTTCGGTGGTACTTGCCTTGTTCTTTTTGATTCGGGTCACCAAGACCATTCAGATAGGCGCGTGGTTTCTACCCTTCCTGATGTTTGGATTCTTCACCTTTCTAACCGCCAGCGGAGGCGCCAACTCAACGGTGGTTTTATGGATACTAGTCTATCCCATTTTTGTCGTCTTTCTCATTGGTTCTTTTTGGGGCAGTGTGTTTGCCGCTGTCTTTCTTGCCGTACAAGCGCTTTTACTGTTTGTCCCGGGCCTGAGCCCGGCCGCAGCTGTCGAACTGGAATTCAAGACCCGGCTTATCGGGGTGTATGCCATTGTATTCACCTTTTCGTTGGCCTTTGAGATTATCCGTTTGCAGGCGCAAAAGGAGCTCACCCGCACGGCTTCTGAACTGGCCGGAGCCAAGGTCCAAACCGATGGCATTCTCAATACGGTGACGGAGGGCATTTTCCTTTTGAACCCCGACCTTACCATCGGTGATCAGCATTCGCATTCGCTGAAGGCCATGGTTGGCAAGGACGACCTGACCGGCCGCTCGTTTTTGGAAGAACTACGGGGCCGCATCAGTGAAAAGGATTATGCCGCAGCGAAAGACTACCTCGATATGTTTTTTCTCCCCGACCCCCCCTGGCATTTGATGGAAGAGATCAATCCCCTTTCTGAGACGACCATCACCGGTCCAGACGGTCTGCCGCACCATATGACGTTCTCGTTCCGCAGTGTGGAACTATCCACCGGACGGAGGGTTCTGGGCACGGTGCGTGACGTCACCGAATCGTTTGAGTTGAACCGAAAACTTAAGGAAGAAGAAGACCGGTCAGCCCGCCAGATGAAACACCTGTTTCAGATCATTCACGTGAAACCAGAGTTGCTGCTGCAATTCCTCCAAGACGCCGACCAAGAAATCACAGCGGTCAACCGTCATTTGAAAGATCAGAAAACCGACCCATCACAACTGATCGAGGAACTGTTCCAGGCCGTCCATGCCGTCAAAGGAAACGCCGCGCTGGTAGGGCTTTCAGCCTTTGCCGCGAGGGTCCACGCTCTCGAAAACATGGTTGCCGCGTTCCGGGAAAAGAAGCCGCTTTGGCAGGATTTCCTCGAGATGACCGTTCAGCTCTCGCTCATACAAGCCGAACTGACCGAAATCCGCGAGCTGCTGGGCCGCATGTCAGCCTTCCAACGCGGAATCGAAGCCTCTTCCGCCGACCAAGACTTGCTTCTGCTGGCTCTTGAAAAAGCCATCGATCAGCTGGGAACCGATACCAAGCTGGCTGTGGACCTCGATATCAGCGAATTTCAACCACATTTGATACCCGAAAAGCATCGAAAACTCATCAAGGATGTTCTGGTTCAACTCGTCCGCAACAGCTATGCCCATGGGCTGGAGCACCCTTCGGAGCGAAAAACGGCTGGTAAGCCGGGACGGCCCCGCATCCGGGTCGCGACAACACCGGCAGGTCCGCTTCTCAAACTGGCGTACTGGGACGACGGACGCGGCATTGCTCCGGAAGCACTGAGCCGCGTCTTCGAAGCGGGATTCTCCACGGCCGCTTCGGTAGGGCTTCACGCTGGTCGAGGCGTGGGACTCAGTCTGGTGAAACAGCGGGTGGAAACAGCGGGTGGGCGCTTGAGTTTGAGATCGGTACAGGGAAAAGGGGTTGCCTTTGACATCACCCTTCCCTTGTCCTAAGATGGTGGCAAATGCCTGACGACCCGTTTCTCGAAGAACTAACCAAGAAACTTCATGATTATGCGGGTGAGTTGGAACGAACCCACCTGCCGGCTCTCAAAAACGATTCCGCCAATTTGAAGGTGACGTTCAATGGCTTACTGGGCCTGTTGAAGCGGAAAAACCTGCTGACCGACGACCCCTACCAGTTCAGCGAGAAAATTTCCGAACTCAAAGCCGTTCCGAATGAGCCGTTCCTCGAAAACCAAAAACAGACCGTTGTCAGTATCCGGATGCACAACTTTGACAGCCAGCTGGCGTATCTGGCCGACTACTACCAGTTCAGCCTCGACTACCTCACCCTGCCCCGCTTGAAAGCCATGACCCAAATGCTGCGGTATGTGCGTTGGGAAGCCTTAACCGAAAACCATCAGGAACTGAACACCAAGTATGTTGCCGAGATGCTTGGTCGGGTGAAAAAAGGCGATGATACCATTTCAGCGGGTCTGGCCAATGACATGGCCGGTCAGATGAAATCGCATATCGCCAAGATTTTTGAAACACTCAAAAAGGTGACCTTCTACAAACGCGAAGAGTACAAGCTGCTGTTGCGGACCAGTTTCTGGGAAGGTCTGAATCTTGCGGTGGAAGAAGTCTCCGGCAACCCCGAGAACGTCCAAAAGAAAATCAAAAAAGAATTCGCGAGCCATCTGAAAGGACAGCCGTTTATCCAGGAACTCATCAATGAACTTCTGGAGGAAGACTTCTCGCACCATTCGGCCTCAGTACGGGAAGAACTGCTCACCAAACTGAAAGTGACCAAGGCTGTCCAGGAAAAAAGCACCAAGGCTGTGGCCGATCCACGTTTGGAACTCATGGAAGCCGTGCGAACGTTGGCTACCTACAACATCCCCCTCGACGCCAGCCTTCGGAAGCTTCAAGAAAACGCCACCCTGCTCGATACCAATCAAGACGACCTGGGTGAACGGTTTCAACGCTGGTTGCGGAGTCTGATGGGAATTAAGACCAAACCAAGGGTTTTCACGATTGACCTTTTCGACCCCAGTACCGGGGCAACCAAGCACGAGCCGCTCGAGTTCGACCTGTTTTTAACAGAAACCACCAGTCGGCTCCGGTTGTTGACTGTGATGACAAACCGGACAGGCTCGCAGTTTCAGGCCCTTCTGCAACGGGGTGAGGAAGAGATCCTCCAATGGTTTGAACGTCAGTTCCTCGACGCAGCCAAAATGGTCGAACGCCTCAACGGTCTGGATTTGTATTTCAAGACCGAGGTTCCCAAAGAAAAACGGGCCATGGTCAAGGGAATCAAAGCCGAAGTGGCGCAGATACGGACGACGATGGCCAACGCCAACAAACAGCGCCATGAAGCCGTCGCCCGCCGGGAAGAACAGGAACAATTGAAACGGCTAGGAATGAGAAGCTAGGCTCTCAGGCTTCGTATTCGCCTAAAAGCCGCAGTTCCTTGGCGACCTGACCCAACTCGGCCAGTGTCGCTTGGAAGGCACCAGACTCGGTGGGAAGCCGGACATCCACGTAGAACATGTAATCCCAGGGACGACCGTGGATGGGCCTGGATTCCAGCTTGGCCATATTGACCCCGTGATTTGCAAACACTGCCAGACAACGGCTCAGCGCTCCCGGTTCATCGGCAGTAGCGAAAACCAGCGAGGCTTTGTTGGCCTTTCCAACCCCAGGCTCTGACCTGCGGGTAATCAGGAAAAACCTCGTGAAATTGCGGTGGTTGGTTTCGACTCCGGGGACCAGAATCTCCATACCGTATACCCGGGCTGCTTCTGCGCTGGCAATGGCAGCCAAAGTCGCATCACCTTTCTGAGCCACATGTTTGACACTGCCGGCGGTATCGTAAAAAGACACCGCCTCCCACTGAGGATGCGCATCGAGAAACTGCTTGCTCTGAGCCAACCCCTGAGGGTGGCTGAGCACCTTGCGCACCGTTTCCAACGTTGTTCCCGGCAGGCCGATCAGGTTGTGCTCGATGCGCACCTGGGTCTCGCCCACAATGTGCAAGTCGGGAAATTCCAGCAGCAGGTCATAGTTGTCATTGATGGGGCCGGCCAGGGCATTTTCAATCGGAATCATGGCGAAGTCGACCTCGCCGGCCAGCACGGCCGAGAAAACTTCCCGAAAGGACGGCAGGGGCACGGCTTCGGAGGTGTCCTGTGGAAAAAGGTTGAACACGGCCATTTCACTGAAAGCCCCATGCTCTCCTTGAAAACCAACCCGAAACGACCCTAGCCCCGAATACCGCCTCGATGGCCCGGAGGAAGGTACGCCGGTGCGGGCACTGCCTTCAGCCTTTTTAGGAATTCTGGTCAGTTCCCGGCCCAAAAGACCCGCCAGTGCTTTCAGTTCGGTCACAAGCTCAGCGGCGGCTCCTGGGTTTGGGCAGCGGACAGCCACCAGCGAAGCCCCGGCAGCAACGGCGGCCATCGCCAAGGGAACCAAATCGGGACCTTCGAGCAGGGGACCCCAAGGGCGGGTTTGAGTCCGGGCCCAGAGGGGGTAGCGGGCCACCTGATACGCTGTGTCGAGAAACAGACGGCCTTCCGCCAGGGGATCACTTCCGACGGCAAGTTCGGCCATCGGAACCTCAGGCATCAACAACCCGGAGTACGGGCGTTCTCCGCAGCAGACGCTCACTCCCGCTTCGCGGAGGGTCTCCCAGTCAGAAGGCGACCAGAGCGCCGCTGAGGCCTCCAAAACGGCTGCCACCGACACCCGGGGGTAACCCAGGGTCACCTCGATCATCGCAGAGCCAACCTGGTGTCGTGGCTGAAATAGATCCAGGCGATCGCGTCGCGGTCCATCCGTTCACGGTCGGCCAGAATCCGTTTGATGTAGGCCTGGGTGCTTTTGGGAAGGGCCCTTTCGGTGAGCAGACCGATACCGGCATTGTAGTAGCCCAGAGCCTTGGCTTCAGAACCGAGCCTGTCATAGGCCATTTTGTAATAGGTCAGACCATGGCGCGCGTTGGCCTTGGGATCAAAAACGGTTTTCCGGTCAAGTTTTGAGAACGTCCGAGTGTTGAGCTGAAACAACCCGCGGTCAAGACTTCCGGGATTGCGGTTGACTGCCTGCGGATTAAAGCGGCTTTCATTCCAAGCCAAGGCAAAACCCAGGGAGGGATCGATGTTGAGATCGTCACAAGTTTCGAGGATGGCCAGTGCCACGGAGCGGTCCTTGGTCAACTGGGCGTAGTATTCAACCACCAAAGGGCGGATTTGATCGTGGCGGTAAAGGGCCATCAGTGCATCGTCGGTAGCTGGTTTCAAAGAAGAAGAAGGCAGGAGGCAAGAACTGGTAGAAAGCAGGACAGACAGGGCTGACAGGACGAATAGGACGCGGAATCGAATCGGATTCACTCCTCGAAGCGATCCAGGAGCCGACTGACCGAGTCGATCAGATCCCTGGATTGAAAGGGTTTGTGGAGGAAAAACTCTGCTCCCGGCCTAACGCCGTGGCGGAGGATCTCATCGTCGGTGTACCCTGACATGGATAAGAAAGGGATGTCAATGCCCGAACCCCGAAGCTTTTGGAGCAGTTCAGGACCCGTCATCTGCGGCAAAACAACATCACAAATCACCGCGTTCCAAGAACGATCGACCTTCATCAGAAGTTCCCAGGCACTCTCGGCATCACTGAAAACAGCCACACGGAATCCCTGCCGGATCAGAATCCTTTCGACATAATCCCGCACGGGCCGATCATCTTCAACCACGACAATTCCTCGAGTGGCAAAGGTCGGCAGCGGGACTGGAACTGCTTTTTCCGTTGTGAGAGAAGAATTTTGAACCCTCTCGAAAACCAGTGTGAAGGCACTGCCCTTCCCCGGTACGGAAAGGAGCTGAATCTGCCCCCCCGCCTGTTTGACAATACCCTGCACCATGGCCAGGCCCAAACCGGTTCCCAGGGGTTTGGTCGTGAAGAACGGCTCGAAAATCCGCTCGCGAACCGAATCCTCCATTCCGATTCCCGTGTCTGATACCGTCAAACTGGCGTAAGAACCCGGCAGGAGAAAATCCCCTGCTTCATAAACCGAGCTGGTCAGGTCCAAGGGGCGGGTCACCAAAGTCAAGGTTCCGCCTTCGGGCATGGCATCGCGGGCGTTGAGCACCAGGTTGAGCACCACCTGTTCCATCTGTCCCTTGTCGGCCAAAAAGGGAAGTACCCCGGGTGAGGGCTCGATGCGCAGGGTAATGCGTTCCGTGATCAGCCGGCGGATCATCGACTCCATGCCGGCCACCACCTGATTCAAATCGATGACTCGAGGGGTCACCACCTGCTTGCGGGAAAACGCCAGGAGCTGACGGGTGAGTTCAGAGGCCTTGAGACCGGCCTGAAGAATCTCACTCAGTTCGGTGACCTCGGGCCGGTCTGAGGGCGTCTCGGCCAACAGGAGTTCGGCATAGCCGTTGATGACGGTGAGCAGATTGTTGAAGTCGTGGGCAATCCCTCCGGCAAGCCGCCCCAACCCTTCCAGCTTCTGGGCTTCTCTCAGCTGGTTTTCCAAAGCCTTGCGGGGAGTGTTGTCATACAGAAAACCCCGGATCTGCACCAAGCGGCCGTCTTCCCCCCTGACACCGGACAAATGGGCGATCACCGAAACCTTCCCCCCGTCAGGACGGATCAGCTCGATTTCCTGATCCTCCAAAGCCAGTCTGGGGGCAAACAGAGCAACGACCCGGCGCCGATCCTGACGAGAAACAAAGAGTTTGCGCAGATCAAAACCAAGGGCATAATCAACAGAAGGAAAGCCGAAAATGCGGGCAAAGGCCCGGTTGCAGTCGGTAACCCGCCCCCCGGCCCCCATCACGAAGTCACCAGTAATGTCGTCCTCAAAAAACTGCCGGTAACGGAGAGCTTCCTTCTTCACCCGGCGAAGAATGGCCTCTTTCTCAAACAGAGAATTCCGAAGATGAACAGCTTCCCAGCGGGCATCACCAGTCTCGACGGAAATGGGGGGCTGGCGCAGGTAGTCCGTCAAGAACGTAAGGCGGAGAATCAGCTCGGGACCGCCCTTGACCCGAATCCATGCCCGCTCGGGGGTCGGCCCCAGCACAAATTCCAAACGGGACGAGAAAGTTGGCGCTGGACGCGGCCCCAAGAAATCCTCAAGTTGGACAGCCACCATGCTGAAGTCCCCATCCGAAGGTGGCCGCAGAAAGAACACGGGCAGATCCTCCACCGTGCCCGCACCCGTCCAGGGCAGGTCGGCCAGGCGAATCTGCGGCAGGATCAGGGCTCCGGACAGACCTTCTTCAACAGCCCAGCGGGCCCAGCTTGGAAAATCCAGATCCCCAGGGGATGACTCGTCCCAGGGCACCAACACGACAGCGAGCCGTTTCAGACGAACCTGAAGCCAATCGAGATACAACTTTGCTTTAACGAAGTCCTCGCGGTCGGGGTCTCCGAACACGATGAAAGCCAGGGATTCCACCCTGTCAGAATACTCCTTGCATCCGTACCGGACAAGCTTAGAATAGGTAAGGGAGGAATCCATGGCCACGGTCCTTGCCCTCGGTGGTGACGAACACTCACTGCTTTGTCTTCAAGATATCCTTGAACCGTTTGGACATGTGGTCATACCCATTTCTGGCCAAGCGCAAGCCTTGCAAACGGCTCAAGAGATCCATTTCGACTTATTTCTCCTCGATCTGCTGCTGGATGGTGTCGATGCTCCGTCCTTGATTCAAGCGGTTCTTTCGATGAAGCCTCAAGCGAGGATCTTGGCCCTCACGAGTTATCCGAAAGCACCCAAAGCCAAGCAGGCCCTCGAGGCCGGCGCTTTTTCGTTGATGCGCAAACCCTATGAAATTGGCAGAATTCTCCAATACCTATCGGAGATTCGCCCATGATGCCGGAAAAAGACCAGACCATCGCCAAGCTTCTTGAAGACAGCAAGGAGATGATCCACCGTTTTGAGTCCCTGACGGGAACGCGTGTGGAAGAGGTCGCCGACAATACCAAACAAAATGCCCTGGAAGAATATGAAGAATCGATGGAGCCGGCCGCCGATGCGTTCTTTGATCTGTTTGTCGAAGACGACGCCATGACAGCGACGGCCGAGTACCGGCCTCCGGCAGGTGAGGGAAAGCCTCTCGAGTTGAACGTGATCGAAGAGGCTCTTTTTCGGCTGAACATCAACCATGGAATTCTTTGGGAGGCTATTCACAACGCTTTGCACGAGTGCAATTTGGAGCTCAAGCTTCAGACAGGAGTCATTGTGGCCCGGGGAACGCCCCCGGTACCGTTCATTCCTGAGCACGTTCAATTGGTCGAACGATGGATGGACCATGCGGCCAAGGCAGGACCAGAAAAAATTGCCATCGATTTCAAGGAGATCTCTCCGTTTGTCATGGTGCAAAAGGGAGATTTGCTGGCCCTGAGAGTCCCTGACGCTCACGGTTCCCACGGTATCGATGTTCTGGGTCGCGAAATCCCCTTTCCAACACAGAAAACAACCGATTGGGTCCCTGGTCCCAACGTCGTCGATACACCCGTTGGTTATGAGGCCGGGGTGGACGGCCGCCTGATCCTCGAACTGCCGAATTTCAGCGTCAATCCCATCCTCGAACTGCCAGAAGGAATCGACTATCACACGGGTAACATCCAGTTCCACGGAGAGGTGATCATCCACAAGAAAGTGGCCTCTGGCTTCTCGATCGAAGCCGGTGGAAGCCTGACTTGCCAGGATACGCTCGACGCCTTTTTGGTGAAGGTGGGCGGAGACCTGACAACTCCCGGGGGAATCATCGGCAACGGTGCCGGGCGCATTGAGACCGGGGGAATCGTTTCGGCAAAATTCCTCGAACACGTTTATCTGACCGGTCAAAACAACGTGCTGGCCGAAACTTGTGTCCTCAACTGCATTGTCAAAACCCGTGGAAAGCTGATTTTGGGAGAGAAGGGGATTTTGGCCGGAGGGCAAATTCACGCCCTGCACGGGGTCGATCTCTTTCAGATCGGAACCGCCACTGGACCACGCACAGAGATTTTTGTCGGGTTGGATTTTCAGGGCATGGAACGCATCCTCTGGATTCGAGAACGAAGCAAGGAATTGCATAGCCAGTTGAAAAAGGTCGACGCTGCCATCCCCTACGGAGGCAACAGAGTCAAAGACCTGATGGCGGCGGCAAAAAAACTGCGCACCGAAATTGTCCAGCTGACCGAAAATGCCCGCGTGCAGCTCATGAAGCTGGGGCAAGACGAGGAGGCCTCCGTGATGGTCCGGGGTGCCGCCTACCCTGGTACGCTGATCGAGATCTGCCACGTGCAGTTTCTGGTCACACAGAAAATGATGGCCGTCCGTTTCTCGCTCGACAAGCGAAAGGGGATCATCGCGGTAGAGTCGCTCAAGGCCGCTACCCCTAGTGGTACGTCAAAGAAAAAACACTAGGAAAAGGGCCTTCCTCCCCTTTACAAACCAACTCGGTCGGCTATATTAGACTGAGTTTCACTGGGAGGTGGACATGAACTCATCCAAAAACGTGGAGTTGCCTGCGTACAGCGTCAAAAAACGCGACGGCCGCATCGAACCCCTCAGCGCCGACAAGCTAATGGCAACTCTCGAACGGGCCGGAGTGGCTTCTGAACCTGTCTCGGTGAAAACCATCCTCAGAGAGACCGCCAAGAATATTTACGACGGTGTTCCGTCCACGGATCTCGAAACAGCCCTTATTTTGGCAGCTTCGACTTTTATTGAGCGCGATACTGCCTATAGCCGGGTGGCCGCCCGCCTCTTCCGTCAGAAGATTTCCAAAGAAGTCACCAAGAAGTCGATTTCCGGTGATGACTTTGAACTGGTGCTCCGCCAAGCGTTCATCGACAACATCAAGCTCGGTGTTGCCAAAAAATACCTCGACGAGCGCATGCTGGGCTTTGACCTCGAAAAACTGGCCGCCCAACTCGTCTTTGACCGCGACCTTCAGCTGGACTACATCGGCATCCAGACCCTGTACGAGCGCTACTTTCTGCACGACGGACCCCTGGTCCTCGAAACCCCCCAGGCCTTCTGGATGCGGGCTTCCATGGGACTCGCCCTCCTCGAAAAAGACAAAGAGAAGTGGGCCACCGAGTTTTACCACCAGTATTCTCAGCTCTTGTTTGTCAGCAGCACCCCCACGCTCTTCCATTCGGGCCTCAGGCACCCCCAGCTTTCCAGCTGCTACCTCAGCACGGTGGAAGACGACCTGACCAGTATTTTCAAGGTGTACGGCGACAACGCTCAGCTCAGCAAATGGTCGGGCGGCATCGGCAACGACTGGACCAACATCCGCGCCACCGGCAGTCCCATCAAGGCCACCCAGGTCGACAGCCAGGGCGTCATTCCCTTTTTGAAGATTGCCAACGACGTCACAGTGGCCATCAACCGATCGGGTAAACGCCGGGGAGCCACCTGCGCCTACCTGGAAACCTGGCACCTCGATATTGAGGACTTTCTCGACCTCAAGCGCAACACCGGCGACGAGCGTCGGCGCACCCACGACATGAACACGTCCAACTGGATTCCCGACCTGTTTATGAAGCGTGTCGAAGCCAACCAGGAGTGGACGTTGTTCAGTCCCAGCGATGTGCCCGACCTGCACCATCTGTACGGTGCCGCCTTTGACAAACGCTACGCCTTTTACGAACAACAGGTCGCCGAGGGGAAAATCACCCACGTCCGCAAAATCGAAGCCTTGAAACTGTGGCGCAAGATGCTCACCCGCCTGTTTGAAACCGGCCATCCGTGGATCACGTTCAAGGACCCCTGCAATATCCGCAGTCCCCAGGACCACGTCGGCGTCGTCCACAATAGCAACCTCTGCACCGAAATCACCTTGAACAACAGCGCCGACGAGACTGCTGTTTGCAACCTGGGTTCCATCAACCTGGCCAAGTTCATTGCTCCCGACAAAAACGGCGTCAGCAAACTCGACGAGCCCCGGGTGGCCCACACCCTGAAAATCGGCATGCGCATGCTCGACAACGTGGTCGACATCAACTTCTACCCCACCGTCGAAGCTTCGAATTCCAACTTCCGCCACCGGCCCGTGGGTCTTGGCTTGATGGGTTTCCAGGATGCTCTGTTCCAACTGCGGTATCCGTTTGAAAGCAAGGAAGCGATGGAGTTCGCCGACCGCTCGATGGAGCTGATCGCCTACCACACCATTTTGGGCAGCGTGGAGCTGGCCAAGGAGAAGGGCCCCTACGAAAGCTTCAAGGGCTCCAAATGGGACAGGGGTATTCTCCCCCACGACACCGTCGACATCCTGGAAAAAGAACGCGGTGTTCCCATTGTTCTGGACCGCAGCACCACCCTCAACTGGGACCACGTGCGGGCCGAGATCAAAAAGCACGGCATGCGCAACAGCAACACCATGGCCATTGCCCCCACCGCAACCATCAGCAACATCGCCGACAGCTACCCCTGCATCGAAGCCATCTACAAGAACATTTATGTGAAGGCCAACATGTCGGGCGAATTCACCGTCGTGAACACCTACCTCGTGGAAGACCTCAAGAAGGTCGGGCTGTGGTCCCCCGAGATGCTCGACAAGCTCAAGTACTACGACGGCAACCTCAGCCTGATTCCCGAAATTCCCCAGGAACTCAAGGATCTGCACAAAGAAGCTTTCGAGATCGACCCGCTGTACCTGCTCGAAATGACCGCCCGTCGCGGTAAATGGATCGACCAGAGCCAGAGCCACAACGTGTTTATGAAGGGCACCAGCGGCAAGCAAATGGAACTGATCTACATGCACGCTTGGAAGCTGGGCCTCAAGACCACTTACTACCTGCGCACCCTGGCCGCCAGCCAGATCGAAAAGTCCACCCTTGATGCCTCCAAGTACGGGTTCACCCAGAAACGCGTCTACCAGACCGAGGAGCAGAAGGTCGAAGCCCCCGAACCCGGCACACAGAAAGAACTGCCTTTCAAACCCATCGTGGCCGTCAAGGAGTTCGACACCGACGGCGGTACGGCGGACGTGAACGCGAACGGGGTGAAGCTGTGCAAGATCGAGGATCCCGAGTGTGAGGCTTGCCAATAAGGCCAAGGCCTTATTGGCAAGCCCGGAGTTTCGGCGCTCCGCGCCAAAACTCCACGGCAGCGGCAACGTTGGGTTTCGAAATGGGGACACCCCGCAACGCCCCGGGAGCCCGAGTGGAGACCTTTACAGCACCTGCTCCAGCCGAATCTGCGGGAACACGGCCTGAATGCGCTTGATCAGGCTGAGCGTGGGGTTGGACCGTTTTTCCAACCGCTGGTAGCTGTAGAGACTCTTCATTCCCAGTCTTTCGGCGGCCTGTTTCTGGGTTAGGTGGCTATCAAGCCGTGCTGCGCGCAAGAGGACACCGAAGGCGATTTCCGGATCCACCTCAATTTTGAGGTAGTGATCGTTGCTAGACAACTTTGGATTGGGGAGGGGGACGGGCAAGGGGCTTTCAGGGGGTTCTTCCAAGTAGAGGCCAACAGCCTCTCGCAAGTTCTCTGCCAACTCGTCCCTCGTGTCACCCTGGCTGACACAACCCGGAAGTTCCAGGCATTCCGCCCAATAACCAGTCTCTTCAGCGTGAACTTCAAAATGATACTTCATGTTCTTTCCAGCCAAGGCATGACGAAAGAATACCAAATATAATAGGTAAAGACAAGCTATCGTCCCCTGACCACCTCCTCCTTGACCTGATCCTGTTCCCCGAGCATCTTGAGATCATGGACCCCGAGCTCAAGCATCGCGACTATACCTGTCCTCTTTGCGGCGAAAAGGCCGTGCTCGGTTCCCATTTCTGTACCGGCAGTACCCCTCAAGCGATGCTGGGACCAAGAAAAGCCCGGTCGCTGGGGCCGCTTCTGGTGGTGACCGCCGGTTGCGTTGTGGCAACAGCGGTGCTGTGGCACTGGCTGGGGGCGGCCAGTCTCTTGGTTTTGGCTGGGGGTCTAGTTCCTTTGCTGTGGAGACGGAAATGACGGTTTCCACCACTTCGTGGAAGCGCCAGACGGCACTCTTCCTTTCCAGCCAGACGCTTTCACTGTTTGGATCGTCGCTGGTCCAATACGCGCTGATGTGGCATGTCACCCTGGCGACCAAGTCGGGATGGGCCATGACGCTGTTCATCCTGTGTGGTTTCGTGCCGACCTTTTTGATGTCTCCCTTCGCGGGGGTCTGGGCCGACAGGATGAACCGCAAAAAGCTGATTGTTTTTTCCGACGGCATGATTGCCCTTGCCACCCTGGCTCTGGCGGCAGTCTTCTGGTTGGGGGAAGACGCTCTGTGGCTGGTGCTGCTGACGGCAGCCATCCGGGCGGTTGGTCAGGCCGTCCAAGGTCCTGCGGTTGGGGCGTTGTTGCCCCAATTCGTCCCGACCGAGGAACTCACCCGGGTCAATGGAATTTCGGGGACGATCCAGTCGGCGACGATGTTTCTTTCGCCGGTGCTGGCGGGTGTGCTGATGTCCTTCTGGCCTTTGGAGCTGGTGCTTCTGTTCGACGTCGGCACAGCGGCCCTCGCCATTGGCATTCTGGCGCTGTTTCTCAAGGTGCCGCCCCACGACAAGGCTTCCCGGCCGCAGGAGGTCACCTACTGGACAGACCTGAAACTGGGTTTTCAGTACATTCGCGACCACCGGTTTCTGGTGCCGTACTTCGCTTTTCTCTCGGTGCTGTTGTTCCTCGTCGCACCGGCGGCCTTTCTGACCCCGTTGCAGGTTGCCCGGACCTTTGGTGGTGAAGTGTGGCGGCTGACGGTCATCGAAATGGCGTTTTCCATCGGCATGATGACCGGCGGTCTGCTGATCGCCGCCTGGGGCGGCTTCAAGAACCGCATCCACACCATGGTTCTTTCGGTCGCCGTGATGGCCGTCTGCACCATCCTGCTGGGCGTCGTACCAAACTTCTGGGTGTACCTGGTTCCTATGGCGATTTTTGGCATGGCGATGCCGTTCTACAACACCCCAAGCGCCGTTTTGCTCCAAGAGCACGTGGAACCGGACTTCTTGGGCCGCGTGTTCAGTATTTTCACCATGGTGATGACCTCGATGATGCCGTTGGGTATGCTGGTGTTCGGGCCTCTGGCAGAGCTGGTTCCGATGGAAGGGTTGCTCATCGGCACGGGTGCGGCGATGCTCGGCATTCTGGTATGGGCACTGGGCAACAAAACCCTGGTGGCGGCGGGAGAACAGGTAAAAGTGTAGGCCTACCGACCCACGGAGGCTTTCATCACCCATTCGCGCATTTCGGTGGTCACCTTCATATGCTTGGTAAGGCCGAATAATGACCCGGCGAATTCAATTTCAATGGTCGAGGTGGCCAAGAAACCTCTGGGGTCGAGTACGGCGTCCTGCACAAATCCCGCGGTCTTCACAAACGGCGGGGGCGGATCGATGGTCGATTCCCGATGAACGGCCGCGGCGGTCTCCACGTCAATCCAGATTTTCCCTTTCAAGCCGGTTCCCCCCGGGGGACGAAAAGTATAAGGGTAAATCTGCACCGACCGCCCCTTCCAGGTTCCAACGACAAAAGGCTCGGTCTTGGTCATGGATTTGGCAGCCATTTCCAGGGGATCAGTAGGTCCCTTGGGCCCGTCAGTAGCCTTCGAGACGGCATCAGGGGTCTGGTTGGCGCCGTTTTTCACAACGCGAAAATTCTGCCGGGCTATTCGTCCCTGCTTGTCGAGACTGTAGCGGGTTTCAGTAACAATCGTTTCGAGAACAGCACCTTTGTCATTCAGATCGAGAGAAACCGTGGTCGAGAGGGCCGGCATCCAGGCTTTGGAAGCTTCCACCAGACCTGAAGCTCTGTCCCAAAGAGCGTCGGCACCAAGGGCACCGGGAATCAAGACCACAGCGACCAGAAAAAGACGAAGAATGTTTTGACGCCAAAAAGCCATTCATGGATTATGTTAGCAGTGAGGAAAATGCGCAAGAGGAGTCATCGTGGACACAGCCAAGGGTTTTCAGTTCGGTCTCAGGGCCAAAACAGTGGTCATTTTTTTGGTTTTCACCACGTTGATTTCCAAGTCCAAAGTGCGCGCCACGGTTCAACTGGGGGCTGACTCGCTCGATACAAACAGCCTGGCCCACTTGGTCTCTCAGATCCACCGCGATTTGGAACCTGAGGTCATTTCAATGCTGGAAGACTCGGAGGACTACCGAGTCCTTTCGGCGCAGCTCAACAAAATCCGCAGCACCGACCCCCAGGTCATCCGGTTCGCCTACCTCTTTGTGGCAACCGACGATCCCAACAGTGCTTTGTTTGCAGCCGATGCGGACGTTCTCGCCCTCCGGGCAAAAATCCTGGCAGGAGAGGACATCGAGGAAACGGAGCTCTCACACCTCGGGTCGCCCTTTGATATCACGGAATTCGCCACCGCCCGGAAAGTGCTGGAAACCAAGCTCCCGGACATTGATACCGAATTCGTCCACGATGAAGTGTTCAACGTCAACTCGATCAGCGGGTACGCCCCCATTTTTGACCGGCAGGGAGTCCTGTTGGCTGTGCTGGGAATCGACATGGTTGACATTGACGTACAGCAGGCCCTCAGCCAGGTCACACTGCTTTCCGCACTTATCACGGCATCGGCCCTCCTCCTGTCTCTGTTGCTGTCCTTCTTGGTGGGTGCCCTGCTGACCCGCAATATCGTTGCCCTGCGGCAGACCGTTGAACGCTTCGGTGAGCAGGATTTCGCGGCGCGGGCAGAAGTCCGTTCCCGGGATGAGATCGGGGCTCTGGGCCGAAGCTTCAATGCGATGGCGCAGACCATCGTCGATTACCAGGGGAGGATGGCTCAGGCCGAGCGTGAAAGTGTCCGCAACGCCGAAAACGCCAAGTATCTCAATAATATCTCACAAGGCCTGCTTCTGATGGATCCCGACCGCATCATCAGCGGCCAGTATTCGCGCTTTTTAGTTCAGCTGTTCCATCTTGAGGACTCCCCCGAGGGAATGGATTTTCTCGACTTTGTTTACCCGGACGTCGAGGGTTCGGCCCATGACAGAGAGGAGCTGTTTGGTTTCCTCACCATTCTGAAAGAAAACATCAACGCCGACCAAGACATGCTTGATACGATCAATCCTTTCAAGGACAAGGAATTAACAGTCCGAGACGGGGTGGTTATCGTGGTTGACGCCCACTTTTTGAGGATAGGCGATGCAGACCACGTGGAAAGTATCATGGTCGTGTTCGAAGACAAAACTTTCCTGAAGGAAACCGAACAGCAGCGGGAAGCCGAAAGGGAGCGCTACGATGCCGAGCTGGAGTCGGTGGCCGCTATTTTGCGCAACGGACCGCAGATCTTTGGAGACTTTCTGAACGAAGGATTCACCCTGGTCGGAGAAATCAAAGCAGAAAGCGATACCGCCGCCGACACCCCCCGCATGGCTCATTTCTTGAGACAGTTCCACTCCCTCAAGGGCTCGGCCCGGGCTTTTGGCTTGCTGAAGATTGCCGAAGAAGCCCACAGCATCGAAGACCTGCTGGGCAAGAAGGACAAAGCCTCCTCCCTGCAACTGTCGGTGGAGCTGCTGGAAAACGATCTTCACACGGTACGGGAGACGGTGGAGCGGTTTCAGACCATGGCACAGAACAGTTCAGGCAACGCCGCTAAAACCGAGCTAACGGTTTTTGTGGATTCTTTGACAACCATGACCAAGGATCTCTCGGCACAGTTGGAAAAGCAGGTGGTTTTTGTCCCCCAGATTGAGGTGACAGACATTCCGTTCCTCAAGGGATTGAAGAATCCCATCATCCACCTGATCCGCAATGCGCTGGACCACGGAATCGAGGATCAGTACCAGAGGGTTGCCGCCAGGAAACCCGAGACGGCCCAGGTCCACCTGGAAATCCGCCGCAACGGTTCGGTTCTTTCGGTGGTGGTTCGCGATGATGGGGCGGGTATCGACTTTGGCTCGATCAAGCGCTCAGCCATCCGCAAAGGGATTCTTGCGGCAGACGCCAAAGTCTCTTCTGAAGACCTGGTCAAGATCATGTTTCAGGCTGGTTTCAGCAGCAGGGAAGCCGTTACCGATATTTCAGGCCGCGGCGTAGGGCTCGACACCATTTCAGCCGCGGTCAAGGATTTGCGCGGCAAGGTTCGTGTCAAAACGGTCAAGGGGAAGGGAACTGCCTTTACGATGACCTTCCCCCTGGGACGAAGTACCGACTGACCCGGTCTACACCATGTCCTTCAGCGAAATGTTGATGCTGAAAGGGCCGTGCTCTGAGGTGAGCGGAATGCAGACAACGGGTATTCCCTCGGGCCAGCGCATCGTATAGGAACTCCCGGTGATCACACCGGGAAGGGAAATCTCGATCCGGTAATCGGTCAGATCTTTTTTGGCATTTCCGGCGATGATGTTGACCAGTTCGCCGACCCCGTCGAGCACGTCGTTGCTGAGCGTCTTGTATTCCTGACCGGCAAAAACCGAAACAATATGAATGGCGGTCTCGCGTGAAAAGCTCAGCACGACGGCACCCTTGGTTTCGCCGGCCAGCCCGATAATGCCCGACACCTCTTTCAGATCCTGGGGATCTTCGAGGAGGTAGGGTTTGCCGGCCTCGGCGTGCAGTCCCAGGTAGTTGTTGAAGAGGTTCATGGTGGCTTTGAGGAAGGGATTGATGTACTGGGCGCGCATTCCTTGTCCTTATTTCCTGAGATACTTGCCGATCTTTTCGATCAGTGCTTGGCCTTTGATGGGTTTGACGACGTAATTGGTGACCCCGGCCTGCACGGCCTCCACCACATTGTAACGGGCCGCTTCGGAGGTGATCATAACAATGGGAGTCGAACGGTAGGTCTCGGTGGCTCGGAGCTTCTTCACAAAATCAAGGCCATTGAGGTTGGGCATATTCCAATCGACCAGAAACAGACCAATGCTCACTTTCTGCGCAATGTCCCAAGCAGCCTTGCCGTCTTCGGCCTCGAGAAGTTCCTTTTCAGTAACACCCGCTTCGAGAAGAATGTTTTTGTGGATTCTTCGCATGACGAGCGAATCGTCGATGATCAAAATGTTCAAAGTAATGCACTCCCCGAGGCAACAGAATACCCTGGCCTTGAGGAAATGACAACGAAGATTCGAAACCTATCGAATTCGCCTTTGCACCGTGACACAGTTGGTGACGGCCGAGCCCCCCACATTGAAGGCCACACCGATCTCGGGCTGCCCCCGCGAGGGTACAGCACCCACGGGTTCACCCACCAGTTGCTTGTAAACCAGGGCGTTCATCGAAACGCCGGTCGCACCCACAGGGTGCCCCTTGGCCTTCAATCCGCCAGACAGGTTGACTGCTACCTGGGGGTCGTTGCGGTCGAAGCGCCCGGCCAGATAGTCGTGGCCAGCCTGGCCGTCCTTGGACAGCCCCAACGCTTCGGTGGTGAGAAGCTGGTTGATGGTGAAACAGTCGTGCACCTCGGCGATATCGATGTCCTTGGCCTGGATATGTGCCTCGGCGAAAGCCCGCCGAACGGCCTCCTTACCCGCCAGCAATTCATGCAGGTTTTGGCGGTGGGATAGGGCCAGACGCTCGTTGCAGTGGGCAATTCCTGCAATCTCAACAGCTTTGTGGCTGCCCTCAGAAACAGCGCTGGTTTTGGTGATGACCAGGGCAGCGGCACCATCGGTGATCAGCGAACAGTCATGAAGCCGCAAGGGCTCGGCAATCATGGGGTTTTTGTCAGGGGCCAGCGCGAGTATGGCCTCAACGGTAGTCAGCCCCAGGCGGTCGGACGGACCACCTTTGCCGAAGTGTGCCAACGGGTTGTCTAAACCGTTGCGGTAGCACAGGGCCGACACGGAAGCCAGCATACGGGCCAAGAGTTCGGCGTTGTAGCCATACTGCCGGGCATACCCTTTGGCGTACTCGGCGAACAGTCCGGGAAAGGTCGTTCCCAGGCCGCCTTCATCAGGCCAGTACGAGCAGGTAGCCAGGGCGTGGGTGACGCCCTTGGTGTCGAGAAGGTTCATCTTTTCGGCACCCAGCACCAAGGCCGTTCTCACCCGGCCCGACTCCACGGCATAAAGCGCGTCGAACAACGCCACCGACCCCGAAGCGCAGGCATCCTCGCACCGCGTCATGGGTTTGTAGCGCAGACCGATGGGGTCGATCTCCAGGGCGAAGGCCGCCAGATGCTCCTGGTTGGCAAACAACCCGGGAGCACAAGAACCCACCCAAACCCCGTCGATTTCACCGGCGGTGAGGCCCGCATCGGCCAGCGCTCCCCTCCCCGCCTCGATCATCAGATCATAGAGAGACCTGAGGTCGGCAACCTCGCCAGTCTCTTTATTCTTCTGGACCAAACTTCCAAACTTGGTATTGTAGGCACCGATGATGCTGACTTGGCTCACGACTGACTCCAGAACCTTTATCATATCCTGGCCTACAGAAAGAGCCAATATGCGTGTTCTTTTGCAAATACTTCAGAAAATCCGCTCAAATTTCGAAACAAAACCTTGACGGGAGCAGGGTTATGTTTTAGTCTCCCTCGAGATGGTTCTTCCAAAACGAGGAAAATCGAATCTTTTCCCACCGCAAGGCACTGTGTTCTGGAAACGAAAGTTCGCTTCTTGACGTGTTCCGCCCAAAGTACGGAAAAGGGCTTATCGTCGATAAGCAGAACTGAATCCCGAGTCATGAGACTCGGACCAAGGACATGAAAAATGGCCAAGAAAATTTACGTCGGTAACCTGAGCTACCACTCGACCGAAGACTCCCTGCGCAACGCGTTTGCCCAGTTCGGTGATGTCGTTTCCGCGAACATCGTTATGGACCGCTACACCGGATCCTCCAAGGGCTTCGGCTTTGTGGAAATGGGCTCGGACCAGGCTGCCAATGCCGCTATCGCCGGCATGAACGGTCAGGAACTCGACGGTCGCCAGTTGCGCGTCAACGAAGCCAATGACAAGCCCCGGCGCGAAGGCAACGGCGGCGGCGGGCGCTGGTAGTTCGAGGCTTCGCCTCGAACTACTGGAGAATTTCGCAAGGCGAAATTCTCCATGTACCTAACAGATTGTTTGAGCGGAGCAAAAGCCACCTTTCGGGGTGGTTTTTTTTTGCTCAGTTCGAGATGAACCAGGTGCTGCGGGTATAGGTTCTGTCAGCCAAGGTTTTGATGACGAAGTCTGCCACATCGGCACGGCTAATTTGTCCCTTGGGAACCCGGCCCGGAGAAACAACACTCGCCATGGGCCCGGTCCCCATCAGTGCGGATCCTGTTTCGGGGCCGTCGGTCAAGCCTGTCGGCCGAACGATGGTCCAATCGAGTTCACTGGCCCGTACCAAGGTTTCCTGAGTTTGTTTGTCTTCCATGACCTTTTTTAAGAAGAGATCTGCCACCAGCCGGAAGATCCATGGAACATCGTTTCGGCTGTCACCCACACCCAGGCTGGTGACCGCCACTACTTTTCGGGCTCCGGCCTTGGCCGCTGCCTGCAACACGAGGTCTGTACCGCGGCTGCAGACGTCCACGGGTCCGCTCTTGACGCTGCCCAGAACGACAACAGCAGCCTCACACCCTGTCATGGTGGCCATGACCCGGCCGCCATCAAGCACGTCCCCTTTGATGAATTCCAACCCAAAAGCCGGGGCTATTTTGTCAGGGTCCCGGGCAAGCACTCGAACTTTGTGACCTGCCGCCAGCGCCTTTGCCACCACCAGACGCCCGGTCCTTCCTGTACCGCCAAAGACTGCTACTGTCATGGAATCCCTCCTCATTCTTTGTTGCGAAAATAGCTCTTTCGTGCAGGGTTGGCTATACTGGTTATCATGACGGCCACAAAAAAAGACCTCGCCCGATGGGCAGACCTGAAAAACAGGAAAGATCGGGACCAGACGGGGCTCTTTCTGGCTGAGGGCCGCAAATTGCTCTCGGAGATTCAGGCGGCAGGTTGGTCCGTGGAGGCACTGTTAGCGGCTGAGGGCACCACGGATGCAGAGGGGGGGTATTCCCTGACACGGGAGCAGCTGGAACGGGTCAGCGGTTTCCGGACGGCTCCCGAGGTCCTTGCAGTGGTGCGCAAGCCGATGACCCTTGAACCAGCGCGATGGAAACCAGGGACGCTGGCGCTGATCCTCGACGGTCTGCAAGACCCAGGAAACGTGGGAACCCTGATTCGAACTGCCGCCTGGTTTGGGTTCGAAGCGGTTTTTCATACCGGTGATACGGCCGACCCGTACGGTCCCAAGGCGGTGCAGGCTTCCATGGGAGCCCTGTTCCGCGTCAAGACAGCGGTGATCGACAGCCACTGGTTCGACTCGCTCCCCCCCGAGACCCCGGTCCTGGGGTCCTTCTTGGAGGGGGAACCGGTTCTGGGAGCCAAGCTCCCGACCGCCGGTCTGCTGATTTTGGGCAACGAGGGTCATGGTATCAGTGCCGCAATGCAAACCCACATTACCAGAAGGTTGACCATTCCCCGGTTTGGCCAAACCACAGAATCCCTCAACGTCGCCTCGGCGGCGGCAATTCTGATGGCGGAATTTCGCCGGGGAGGCTGCTGATGCTCCATCTCAACCGTTTGACCCTTTTCCTCCTCTGTCTGTTCGTATTGACCGGCACTGTCGCCGCCCAAAAGGGACTTGAACCGCAAGTTGACTTTGCCACCTCGCTCTTATGGGGAACCGCCTACGAACTGGTGTTGCGTGACGGGACGTACACAGACCCCGTCAGCCGTCTGCGGTGGCCTGTGTCAACAGCGTTGGCCCTGGATATCACAGTGGAGCTCCCCTGGGCGAACTGGACTTCCACCAGGGTCTCATTGAGAAGTGCCTGGCCGCTTGCACCGGGTACCATGATCGACGAGGACTGGAGAATCGGCACCCTCAAGTACGGGTACTCGGAACACGAGGCACCCTTGAAAAGTTACCTGGTAGCCACGGCAGAACAACGCTTTTCCTGGGGACCGTTCAGCCTCTCGGCGGGAGGGTTGTACCGGTGGACCAGCTGGGAAGGCTGGAACGGAACCGGCGTGTATCAGTCCTACAGCGGTACTCAGGACCGCCTCACCTTTTCGGGGTTGATGATTGCCTACCGGCAACAGTGGATCATCCCCTACCTCGGGGCTTCCTGGGCTTGGGAAGGCCGTGGATGGACGGCAACCCCGTCGGTGCGGGTGGGGCCGTACTCCTGGTGTTTTGATATGGACAATCACAATTATGCGGGGCAGACAACGCTGACCTTTCTTGACAACACCCGGGGCGGTCTCTACGTCCAGGGGGGGCTTGAAGTGGTGTTCCCAGGTGGCCCGGCTTGGAATTGGGGCCTAAGGGGAGCCATGGAACAGTCTTGGGGTGCCATCGGCGAAACCATCACCACGTACTCGTACCAGACGGTGACAACCACACCACGCCGGTACATCAGCGACTCTGAGGCAGCTGGCACCTGGTTCCATGAAGGCAGTGTTTCGCTCTTTTTGAAAAGTTGAATATACTGGACCTAAACGGAGGGGAATGATGGCAGACTTTCACATTGGATTCGACTTGGGCGGTACCAAGATGCTGGCGGGGGTCGTTGGTCCCGACTACCAGGTTCTTTCCAAAACGAAGCGTAAAAGCCAGTCTCAGGCTGGACCTGAGGCTGTCTATGAGGACATCGTTGCCACCCTCAAAGATGCCCTGACACAGGCGGGCAAGACGACAAAGGATATCGGTGCCGTCGGCATGTCCGTACCGGGTATTCTGGACCGTAAAAAAGGAACCGTCGTCCGCACTCCCAACCTGGGGTTTTATGACTTTCCCCTGGCCGACCGGCTGAAGGCCGAATTCGGCTTTCCCGTTGTCCTCGAAAACGACGTCAACGCAGGAACCTGGGGCGAGTTCGTAGCCGGAGCCGCCCGGGGACACGAGCATATTCTTGGCGTTTTTCCGGGAACGGGAATCGGCGGGGGATTGATTCTGAACGGAAGACTCTACGCCGGAGTGGGCGGCAACGCGGGTGAAATCGGCCATATGATTTTGCAGGTAGAGGGCCCGCTGTGCGGTTGTGGAAACCGCGGCTGCGTCGAAGCCCTGGCCAGCCGGACCGCCATGGGGAAGGACGCCATAGGCTTGATCGCCAATGGAACCCTGACGGGGGCGTATGCGGAAAATGGTGCCGACCTCAAGGCCATCAGCTCGAAGTTTTTCTCACAGGGCCTGAAAGAAGGAAACCCGCACATTATCGCCATTATCGACCGGGCGGCTGACCTGCTGGGTACCCACATTGGCGGTTGTTTGAACCTTCTCAACCCCGAGCTGGTACTCATCGGCGGCGGTTTGGTCGAAAAGTTGGGAGACTATTACCTCAAACGCGTTGAAAAGGCCATGCGGGCTTCGGCCTGGGAATTTGTCGCCGCCGACGCGGTGGTCAAGGCAGCCATTCTGGGAGATGACGCCGGTCTGATCGGAGCCGCCGACTTGGCCTGCAAGGCGGTCGAGGCCTAACTATGCCCCCCAAGCTTTTCGCTGTCATCAATGTCGGCTCAACATTCATTCGTCTTGTCATTGCCGAGTTTCCCGAGGGCCGCGACATGCACGTGGTCGAGCAGGCCGTCAAGTTCATGGGCTTGGGGCGTGAGGTCTACACTTCCGGAATCATCAAGAAGAAGACCATCAGTCAGGCCATACAGATCTTTTTGCAGTACAAGGAATTGCTGACCGGGTACGGACTGGCGGCCGAGTCGGTGAGGGTTATCGGTACCGCGGCTCTTCGCGAAGCCCGCAACCGCGACACCTTTATCGACCGGGTCGAAGTCCGCACCGGGTTCCGCATCCAGGTGCTCGACGGCATCGAAGAAAACCGCCTGTCGTACATGGCCGTGCAATACGCCCTCAAGGACCAGTGGAGCAACCTCAGCAAGCACAACTCGATGATTGCCGAAGTCGGCGGTGGCAGCACGGAACTCATCCTGTTGCGGCGAGGCATGATCTGCGCTGTCCACTCCTTGAATTTTGGCACCGTGCGCCTGGAAGAGGCCTACCGCGGCAGCCAGCTCGAAGAGATCACCCCGCAAACCCTGCGTCAAAGCATGAACACGACCAAGGAAATCCTCGACGATGAAATGAAAATGTCGACGGTCAAGTCGTTCATCGCCGTGGGCAACTACGCCCGTCTGGCCGCCGAAATTGCCGAAGCCGCCGAGGGCGACCGTTATTGGCGCGTGAACAAAACCCAATGGCTGCAGCTGACCCATGTGATTCACCGCCTCACTCCCGAAGAAATCGTGCGGCGGTACGGTATTCCCGCTTCGGCCGTCGAAGGGTTCGGCAGCGCCCTCTTGGCCTTCTTTTACCTTCTGGAGGACACCGCGGCCGAAGAGGTTTTCATTCCCAAAGTCGGCTATTCCGAAGGCCTTCTGGTAGAACTGGGGCCCGGTATCGACGACGACATACAGAACCGGTTTCTGCAGCAGGTGCGCGCCAGCGCTCTCAGCCTGGGTAAGAAGTACCACTTCGACGTTGATCACGCCAAACATGTGGCCGACCTTAGTTTACAAATCTTCGACCAGATGAAGCGCGACCACAACCTCGACCCACGCAGCCGTTTGCTGCTTGAAATCGCGGGACTTCTCCATGACATCGGCACCTACATCAAACCTTCGGGCCATCACAAACATGGACAGTACCTCGTCGAGAACAGTGAGATTTTCGGTCTCAACCCCTCCGACATCGCCATCATCGGCAATGTTGTGCGCTACCACCGCAAATCCGGCCCCGTTCCCTCCCATTTGAACTATACCAGCCTCGACCGCGACTCCCGCTTGGCTATCCTCAAGTTGTCGGCCATTCTACGCGTGGCAGACGCGCTCGACAGGGGCCACAGCCAAAAAATCACCAATCTACGGCTTGAGCGCCAAGAAGAAGAGATGCACATCCGGGGCGACTACACGGCCGACGTTGCTTCGGAACGGTTCAGTCTGAGCGACAAATGCGGCATGTTTGAAGACGTGTTCGGCTACAAGGTGATATTGACATGAGCGAAAACTATCCCATATCCAACCGCGAACTCAGCTGGATCGAGTTCAACCGCCGGGTTCTCGATGAAGCCCGGCAGCCTTCCAATCCCGTGATGGAGCGAATCAAGTTCCTGGCTATTGTCAGTTCGAATTTTGACGAATTCTTTATGGTGCGTGTGGCCAGCTTACGCCGTTCACCCAACACCAGTGCCGCCGAAACCCTGCGAAAAGTCCACATTCTGTGCCGCCAGACCTATGCTGAGCAGTATGCCTTGTGGGCACAGCAACTGAGTCAGTTGGCAGATCAAGGGTTGCGGCAGGTGATTCCCGAAGACTACACCCAGGAACACCTTGGTTTTATCCGAGAGTACTATCAAAAAGAACTGTTCAATGTTTTGTCTCCCGTCAAAGTCGAAGACAAACGGCCTTTTCCTTTCACCGGCAATCTGAGAATGAACCTGGCTTTTCTGATCGAGCCCCTTAAGGCGGTTTCCGGGCCCGAAGGCGAAATGAAAATGATCGTACTCGAGGTGCCGCCCTACCTTTCCCGTATCGTTTGGTTGCCAGAAACCCGAGGCGGTCGCAGCTTCACTTTCATTGAAGACGTCGTGGCAACCCTGGCCGAGCAACTGGTTCCCGGTTACCGGTTGGTCGACAAGCTGACCTTCCGCATGACGCGCGATGCCGATATTCCTGTGGACGAAGAAAAGGAAGAAGACTTCGTCGACGCCATGAACAAAATTCTGCGAAGTCGCCTCCATTCCAAGCCCATGCGCCTGGAAGTTCAAGGTGGTGCCGAGGAATTGCGCAGCCGACTCATTGAGGCCCTGGAGGTTGATCCCAGTCTGGTCTACTCCTTCGACGGCCCCCTGAACTTGAAGGATCTGTTTGCACTCGCGGGGGTCTCGGGGTTTGACAATCTGCGCTCCCCCGTGTGGAACTCCCGGCGGTCGCTCCCCGATGATGAAGATATTTTTGACCTTGTGCGACAAGAAGACCGGCTGCTGTTCCACCCCTACGAAAGCTTCACACCCCTGGTACGGCTGCTCACCGAAGCCGCCATCGACCCCAACGTGCTGTCCATCCGCATGACCCTATACCGCACTTCGGGTGAAAGCCCCATTGTGCAGGCGCTGGCCAAGGCCGCCTACGAAGGCAAACAGGTCACCGTGCTGGTGGAGCTCAAAGCCCGTTTCGACGAAGAGCAGAACCTCGGCTGGGCCCAGACCCTGGAACAGGCAGGCGGCATCGTCATCTACGGTGTGGCCGGACTGAAGGTGCACGCCAAGGCCACCCTCATCGTACGCCGCGAAAGCGACGGTATCCGCCGGTATGCCCACCTGGGCACCGGCAACTACAACGAAAAAACGGCGCGGCTGTACAGCGACTTCGGCCTGCTCACCGCCCGCCCTGACTACACCCACGAAGTGGCGCAGTTCTTCAACGCCATCACCGGCTATTCGGCCATCAGCCGCATGAAACACCTGATCATGGCCCCCCACTACCTCAAGGGAAAACTCCTGAGCCTGATTGACGGACTCACACGCCAGGCCAAAGTCGGAGTTCCATGCCGCATCTGGGCAAAAATGAACTCGTTGGCCGATGATGACGTGATCAAAGCCCTTTACAGGGCCAGCGAGGCCGGCGTCGACATCTTCCTCAATGTGCGGGGCATCTGCATGTTGGTACCTGGCCTGGACTGCAGCAAGAATATCCAAGTGATCAGCATTGTTGACCGCTACCTGGAGCACGCCCGCGTGTTCTGCTTCAAGGCCGGCGAGACCGAAGACATCTACCTTTCGTCGGCCGACTGGATGTTCCGCAACCTGGAACGCCGCGTGGAGCTCATGTTCCCCATCCTGGCCCAAAACCACAAGGACAAAATCATTGACGCCATGGCCATCTGGTTCAGTGACAATGTGAAAGCCCATGTGCTGCAAAGCGATGGTACCTGGACCCGGCGACAACCCGGTCTGACCGACTCGGGTGTTCTCGAGGAAGAACACCGCGCCCAGGAAATCTTTCACCGCCGCATCGAAGCCGACAGAGACCTCGACCGAAAAGCCGTCAAGCATGACCTGGTGGTGCGCCGAAAGCCGAGGGCGGAGTGATTATCCTTGCAAATTGAAAGACTATCTATTAATTTTCAAGGATGATTGACCGAACTCTCCTGGAATCACTTCGGCTTGCCGTAGCACAGGTTCCCGTTGTAGCCCTTCTCGGTTCGCGGCAGACAGGCAAAACCACCCTGGCCAAGGAGGTGGCGCTCTCCCTGGGGCGTGAGCGGACGATCTACCTCGACCTTGAACTCGACTCGGACCGAGCCGCGCTGCGACAGCCTGAGTTGTTCCTCGAGAGACACCGGGGAGAGCTGGTCGTCATTGACGAAATTCAGCGCCAACCCGATCTCTTCCCGCTGATCCGTGCCCTTGTGGACCGAGACAGGCGGCCTGGCCGCTTTCTTCTACTGGGCTCAGCCTCGCCGACCTTGATCCGGCATTCTGCTGACAGCCTCGCTGGGAGAGTGCGCTACTATGAAGTCCCACCGTTCACCATCCCCGAAATACCGGGTGCCGATTGGCAAAAGTTGTGGCTGAGAGGCGGATACCCTGAAAGCTATCTGGCCCAGACCGACGCCGAAAGCTTTCGTTGGAGGCTGGATTTTCTTGCCACTTTTCTGGAACGCGACATACCGATGCTGGGAGTCCGCATCCCAGCCGCCCAGCTCAGACGGAGCCTTGTCATGCTCGCGCATTGGCAGGGCCAACTCTGGAATGCCTCGCAGTTTTCGCTCAACCTGGGCATCACGGCACCCACTGCCAAGCATTACCTCGACCTGATGACCGACACCTACCTGTGCCGCATGGTTGAACCCTTTTTCGAAAATGTCGGAAAGCGGTTGGTGAAAAGCCCAAAAGTGTACCTGCGGGACTCTGGGCTGGTACACGCCCTGCTGGGCATTCAAACCTGGGACCAACTGATCTCCCACCCCATCGTCGGGCATTCTTGGGAAGGGTTTGCCTGCGAGACGATCATCCGTTCGCTTCCCGTCGGCTGGCAAAACTTTTTCTACCGCACCTCGGCCGGTTCCGAAATGGACCTTGTCCTCATCAGCCCGACAGGCGAGCGCCTCGGGGTGGAGATCAAGTTCAGCCAAAACCCCACTGTGACCAAGGGATTCTACCTTTCGACACAGGACTTGAAGACAACAACCCAGTACATCGTCTACCCCGGAGACCGGGTGATACCGCTGAACGCCACCACAGAAATTGTGCCACTGGAAGTCCTGGTGAAGCAACTTGCGCTCCAACCCCGTCAGGGGCTATAGAATGGAGGCATGAAGAAGATGGGACTACCCGCAAGGAAGTTCGAGCAGCACTACACTTACCGCGACTACCGCCGCAGCCCGACGCTCAACCACCAAAAGATTTCGTCAGATCTCCACGGTCAGCTTTGGAACCACCTTCGGGGGCAGGACTGCGAGGTGGTTGCAGCCCCCTTCGACGTCTTCCTGCCGCCTATCCACCAAATGGATGAAGATGACGTCGACACGGTCGTTCAGCCCGACCTGCTGGTGGTCTGCGACCCCCAAAAGTTGCGGTCCAACGGCGTCTGGGGTGCCCCCGACCTTGTGGTCGAAATCCTCTCCCCGTCCACCAGCCGCAAGGACCAGCACGAAAAATACTCCCTCTACGAACGTTCCGGAGTCAAGGAGTACTGGGTGGTCGACCCGACCGGAAAATGGATTCAGCAGTACGTGCTGGGCTCAGACGGCAAGTTCGAAGTCGAAGTGACCTTCGAGACCAAGGGAACCCTGGTCTGCCGCACCCTGCCGCGGTTCACCGTCGAAGTGGAAAGCCTCTGGCCGAAGTTTTGAAGCAACTTGCCCTCCAGCCCCGTCAGGGGCTATAGAATGGAGGCATGAAGAAGATGGGACTACCCGCAAGGAAGTTCGAGCAGCACTACACTTACCGCGACTACCGCCTGTGCTGCCCCGACCACCTACCACCAGACCATTGCCGGTCAATTGGGAAGACAGCTGCTGAACCACCTGGAAGGAAAACCCTGCGTGGCATTTCCTGTTCCTGTTGATGTGTTCTTTTTCCGGCTGAACGAGCAGGACGAGGACGATGTCGACACCGTGGTCCAGCCTGACGTGGCAGTGGTGTGCGACAAAACCAGGATCCGTCCCCGTGGTATATGGGGAGCTCCCGACTTTGTGGTTGAAATCCTCTCACCCTCCACCAGCCGCAAAGACCTCAGTGAAAAATTCGCACTGTACCAGCGTTTCGGCGTGAAGGAATACTGGGTTATTGATCCTCCAGGTCGCTGGCTACAACAATACTTGCTCGGCGAAGATGGCCTTTATGCGTCTGAAGTGACCTTCGAGACCAAAGGTACGCTGATCTGCCGCACCCTGCCGGGGTTCACCGTCGAAGTCGAGAGTCTCTGGACCTCACTTCTGTGGTAGCCCTCTACCGTGTCAACGTGGTGGAATACAGTAGCTTCCCATCGGCGTCGAACATCCTGACATGCAGGGTGGTGGTGGTGTAGTCAATGGCAGCAAAGCCAAAGGACCGCCTCCCCCCGATACGACAAGCAGGGGGCGTTTGACGGGCACGGGGAGTTTCAGCACCTGCAGATCATGGTCATGGCCTGCAAAGTAGAGATCGGCGCGATCGGCTAGGCTTTTTTCAAACAATAACTGGAACGGTGTGTTGTCCACAGCGGCATTTCCATGGGGACCGTTGGAGAGGTAGGGATGGTGACCGAAGGCGATCTTCCACCCCAAAAAGCCTGCAAACCATCGCGTCACGGAGGCCCCCTGATCGAGGGTGTCAGCAGACCGCATCTTCAGTTCGTTGGTATCGAGAGCGACAAAGACCGCCGGACCGCGGTCGAAGCGGTAGAAATTGGCAGGCATGTTCCAAGTAGAGGACTGCAGCGAATAGGCGACCTGAATCGGCCCTTTCCACGCTTCATTGCCCGCTCCGTTGCCGCCATAGTCATGATTTCCCAGCGCTGGGTACACCGGAATTCCCCACAGGCCGTAGATGTCCTCGTAGGTGGTCTTCCACTGAGGGTCGGTTACCGAGGACACACCGGTCGGGTAGAAGTTGTCTCCCAGGAACAGCAGAAAGTCGGCCCCTTCAGAGTCGATCAAGTCCCTCATCGTTTTGGCAACCTTTTTCTGGTCGCTTCCTCCAGTTCCCATGTCACCGATGGCCAGAAACCGGTAGATCCGCTCGGGAGCAATCACCGCCTCAGGCTGCCATTGGCAAGCTGACAAGAGAAAAACAGCGATCAGCAGGTAAATGGAGGAACCAATCTTCCGGCTTCGTGATCCGCATCTATCCTTGTTCATTGTTGGTTTCTGCTTCGTAATCAAAATACTGCCAGTTGACTTGGAATGATAGAGAATCGTCGGAATCTGGCCATACCGCTGAAGCAACTTGCCATCCATCCCCGTCAGGGGCTATAGAATGGAGGCATGAAGAAGATGGGACTACCCGCCAGGAAGCTCGAGCAACACTTTACATATCGTGACTACCGCCAGTGGCCCGACGACGAACGTTGGGAACTAATCGACGGTGTTGCCTACGCCATGAGCAGTCCGACTCTCAACCATCAGGGGATTTCGAACTTCCTGGCCGGAGAGTTCTACCTACAATTGAAAGGAAAGGGGTGCCAGAGTTTTGCCGCTCCCCTCGACGTCTTCCTCCCGCCCATCCATCAGATGGACGAAGACGACGTCGACACGGTGGTTCAGCCAGACCTACTGGTGGTCTGCGACCCCGAAAAGCTGCGGTCCAACGGCGTCTGGGGTGCCCCCGACCTTGTGGTCGAGATCCTCTCCCCTTCCACCAGCCGCAAGGACCAGCACGAAAAATACTCCCTCTACGAACGTTCCGGGGTCAAGGAATACTGGGTGGTCGACCCGACCGGAAAGTGGATTCAGCAGTACGTGCTGGGCTCAGACGGCAAGTTTGAAGTCGAAGTGACCTTTGAGCAGAAAGGCCTTCTCGAATGCTGTGTGCTACCGGGGCTGGTAATCGACGTGGCGGAGGTGTGGCCCCAATCTTGAAGCAAACTTCCCCTTTTACCTGTCAGGGGTATATAAAAGGAGAATGAAGAAGATGGGACTACCCGCA
>JFJP01012131.1_pt1 | contig 41647 bp, 37 predicted proteins | sample 431651 | NCBI WGS metagenome assembly JFJP01 (sample SAMN02602958, study PRJNA72255) | Microbial mat metagenome, whole genome shotgun sequencing project. | biome: fresh water; feature: sink hole; material: water; isolation source: purple microbial (photo- and chemosynthetic) mats found in...
TGACGTAACCAATGAACAAGCTGCCCACATAAACCAGCTTCCCCGTTGGGCGGCATGGTGGGGTCCCTGGACAACAAAAGTCACCGAATCCCTGCGCCGTGGCATCAATGGCGAGCTTACCTCCGATGAGGTGATCGATCAGGTTGCTCAGGATTGGAATGATCTAAAAGCTGAATACCAGCCATAAATAATTAATAGACAAGGTACAGCCGTCGTAGTTGTAACGGCTGTACCTTTTCCTGGCCTTCAGGAGGCGTTTGGTGAGAACTTTTTCTCGTAATAATCTTTCCTTTATCATTTTGATGTTATTACCGGCACTGCTCCTGGTAACAATATTCGTTTATTACCCTTCCATCGCCACTCTGATTTCCAGCTTTACGAATGAGAATCTTCGCATCCCAAGTTCAGGGAAATTTGTCTGGTTCCTCAACTATACCCAGCTGCTCATGAAACCAGAATTCTGGCAGGTTACCGGACGAAGCCTGTTGATCGTTGCCTGCACGCTGCCTCTGGAGATCTTGATCGGCTTCCTGATCGCCCTCCTGCTAAATGAGAATTTTCCCGGACGCGGGATCGTTCGTGCACTGGTGATCCTGCCCTGGATCCTGCCACCGGTTGTTAACGGGTTTCTGTGGAATTGGCTGTTAAATGGTGAATTTGGCGCTCTCAATGGATTGATGTATCAATTCGGATTGATCGACAAATATGTATTCTGGCTGCAGCATCCATCTGCCCAGATCTTCTGGACCGTGATCGTCCAGACATGGACCCGCTTTGCTTTTCCCATGATCATCCTGCTTGCCGGGTTGCAATCAATCCCGCAGGAGTTGCATGAAGCTGCCGCGATCGATGGAGCCAATCGGATACAACAATTATTTAAAGTGACGATCCCATTGCTCACGCCATCATTGGCAGTTGCCATCATGGTTGAGTTCATATCCGCTTTTCAGATATTTGATATCGTCTGGACCCTGACTGCCGGCGGCAACGTCGGGCAGGTGATCAATCCGTACACCAAAACCCTGATGGTCTTTAATTATCAAATGGTATTTCGTGACATGAAAATAGGCATGGGATCCGCCCTATCCTACCTGATCATGATGATGTCGATGATCGTAGGTGTTTTCATTCTCCGTAATTTATATAACCGTGGAGTGGATAAATGAAAACCATCATGAAGAAATCCGTTCGATACTTACTGCTGTATACTGGCGCATTTGTTGCGCTGATCTGGGCTTTGGCGCCAATTTATTGGATCATCGTGTCCAGCATTTCCACAAGGACAGAACTGCTCTCCAAGCCCTATAAGCACTGGATCCCCACTCACCCCACGCTTCAAAATTTTATTGATGTCTTCACGACAGGACAAAAATACCGGGCGGGGGGAACGCTGCCGACTTCCGAACTGCTGATCTCCGGTTTACGTAACAGCATGGTGATCTCGGTCTCGGTTGCGGTTCTGGTCACGATTGTTGCCCTGCTCGCCGGATATGTCTTTGCGCGGATGAAATTCCAACTCAAGGATCCGGTATTCTTCTACATCATGTTGTTAATGCCGCTTCCGATCTGGGTATCGCTTGTCTCCTTATATTTCATGATGACTCGTTTGGGATTGACCGATTCCAATTTAGGCCTGATTTTGATCCTTGGCACCATGGCGCTGCCGCTGGCGGTATTGTTGATGGCGACCTTTATCCGCGACCTGCCATATGAAATTGAAGAAGCGGCATTTATCGACGGGGCAAGCCGCTGGCAGACATTGTGGCTGGTTATTTTTCCCCTCGTTCTGCCCGGCGCAAGCTCTGCTTTTCTTGTATCGTTTTTGAATACATGGAACGCGTATATGATCCCAATGATTTTCAGTAATACTGAAAAATCCCAGACCATCACGGTGGTGCTTTCGTTGTTCATCGGACAATATGAGGTCGCATGGGAGCAGATGGCTGCAGCTACGGTCTTTGTTATGATACCGCCCATTCTTCTTGCATTGTTCTTCCAACGGTACCTCGTCCGTGGATTAAGCATGGGCGCAGTAAAAGGTTAAACCATGGATATACAAAATTTACTAAACTCAATGACACTGGAAGAAAAGGTCGGTCAAATGTTCATGCTGGCATTTGCCGGTAGTAACCCTGAACAGGCGCATGAAATGCTGGTTGAGAGGTGCGTGGGGGCTTGTTACATCAGCCAGGACAATGCCGAGACGCCCCAGCAAGCCTGGGATCTCACAAATGCCCTGCAGCTTATGGCAGGCAGTACTCCAAAAAAAATTCCGTTGATCCTTGGAGTGGACCAGGAGGGGGCCTGGGGAGTGATGGTGCCGCATTCCTGTACCGGACCCGGTAATATGGCGCTAGGCGCCGCCAATGACCTTGAGACGACATTGAAGATGTATCGTGTTATCGGTCAGGAACTATCCGCTGTTGGCTATAACACGCTTCTTGCGCCTTGTGTCGATGTCAACTCCAATCCGGTTAACGTGATCGTGGGACCACGTTCATTCGGTGAATTCCACGCCGATGTGGCAAAGCACTCACGAGCGGCGGTGGTTGGCGCTCATGCTGGCGGAGTGATCGCCACCGCGAAACATTATCCAGGACATGGAGACACCCGTCAGGATTCCCACCGCTTATTACCGACCGTGGATCGAACGCTTGAGGAACTGGAAGAGATCGACCTCCTGCCATATCGTGAAGCTATTTCTGCCGGCGTGGATATCATCATGACCGCGCATATTTTGTACCCCAAGATCGATCCCGTATATCCGGCAACCATGTCATCCATACTCCTGGAGGATATCCTCCGTCAGAAGCTCAAATTTAACGGGCTTATCCTTTCTGACAGCATGAATATGTTTGCGATCCGTCAGAATTATGAACCTGGAGAGGCGGCTGTCCTTGCAGTTTTGGCTGGTGTGGATATGATCATGCTGGCTGAGGAACATTACGATCACAGCGGTGCCTACCTGGAAAAACAACGAGCTACGATCGATGGTGTGTTATATGGAGTTCGGTCGGGCAGAATCCCGATGGCAAGAATTGATCAGGCAGTCTCAAGAGTTCTGGATCTCAAGTCCAGGAGCGGATTATTTGATCATAAACAGGATGGCGCCGCGGTGACCATTGTTGGTAGTGATAATAACCGGAAAATTGAAGCGCGATCCGCTGAACTTGGTGTAACTCTAGTGCGGGATACGATGGGGTTGATGTCCAAAGTCCAAACAAGCAGGCTGGCTTTAATACAAGCCGCGCCCCAAAAAGCCTATGAAATTCTAACGCGCACCCGCGGGATCGGGCCGAACCAGGGAAGACCTGCTTTCGATGCCTTCCAAAAAGAATTTGATCGGTTAATCCCCGGCGTGGTCACATTTACCAGCGAGGAAATTCCTGCTGAAGGAGCCCTGCCTGCAGGGCTCGGCGCGGCTGGTTTGATCGTGGTCGTCACCGAAGATTATCCCCTTCCAGGAACGGATTTTGATACCATTACGCAAAAGCAAGTGATTAATCGTCTTCTTGCTGAATACCCGGAAAAGTTGATCGTGGTTGGCCTACGCCCACCGTATGAGCTTTCAGATTACCCCGGTCTTGGAACCTATTTGACAACTTGTTCAAGTCGTGTCTGCGCAGCGATAGCTGCCGCCAAGGCACTCGCAGGTGCAATTCCATGCAAGGGCACACTACCGGTAGGTTTATCTGCCACTTAATATATCCTGAGTGATTGGCAAACAGGAACAAAGCATGCAAGCTGGAGAGCATGAAGCTGGAGACCCAAACAATCAGCCGGTTGGCTGATTACCAATATCTGCTGGTCAGTCAAATCTGAGGGTCATTACGCTCGTAATATATAAACCTCTCAGTCTTAATAACGACGGCGAGCAAATTTCATCAAAATAAAAAGACCTCCGAGTTTTCCCTGCGCGGGCTTGGAGGTTTTTTATGTTTACTTCGGTTTCTTAACCACAGGTTTTTTCGGCTTTGGCGTCACTTTCTTTGACTCAACGGTCTTCTTGACCACTTTCTTAACCGCTGGTTTTACCCGGGTGGTCACCTTCGCAGGGACAATTTTCTTTGCGGCGGGTTTTGCCTTCGCGGGGAGGACCTTCCTGGCAGCGGGTTTCTTACCCTCGGGTTGAACTTTCTGGATAACGGCCTTCTTCGCCTTCGGGGAAGTTTTTGCTTTTGCAGGAACTTTATTTTTGGCAGGCGTGGTCTTCCTGGTTGTGGATGCGGCTTTGCGGGGAGCGCGTTTTTTCTTCGGCGCTTCCTCTTCCAGGATCCCTTCCACGATCACCACCTGCACACGGTTATTCCACTCCTCCTGCATTGACAGCACGCCTGCGCCCTGTAAACCATCACAGATCGCCTTCCAGTCACTGCTGGTTTCAAAGCGCCAGTCCAGGAAGGCGTGGCATTGATAGGCGCCCAGTTCGGTGTAGATGCCCTTGTCCCATATTTCCTGGCATGAGCGGATAAATTCCAACTGGGTCACATAATCCTTGAAGATGGCGTATCCATCATGCGGCAGACCGAGTCCTTCGGCAATATTTTTTTGGATCATCCTGCCTGAGGGTTTATCAATGAATGCGGCTGAGGTTTTGATCCAGCCGCGCGTGTCGGCGAATTTATTGTGATAAATGACCAATCCGCGCTCATCCCGCCCCGAGCCTGATTCACGGTCAATGAAGCGGTTGGAGTAGGCGAAAACCTGCTCGTCCACGCGTCCGTTGGGAGAGTAAAAGTCATAGAGCAGGAACTGCTCAACATCTGCAAACAGGTATCGGCGGTGCAACAGAGGGAATATGCGCCACTCGTGCCCGCGGATCAAGCCTTCATTCGGGGTCTCATCCCACTTGGACCAGCGGAACTCCATCCCATATTTTTCGGCAAACCCTTCCACCTGTCCATGACCGAACATGGGCAGACCCGGCAGGGTGGAAAGCACCGTGCAGATGCCGAAGTATTTATCTCCGCTGCCAAATTGCTCAATGGCTGTCTTTTCATCGGGATTGTTCATGAAGTTGACATAACGCTTAAGGATCTGCGGGTCAAACTCCAGCGTGGTCTTGATCGCAAGACGATATTTGGCGTTGTCTTCATCACGCAGCATGTGCATGAACGCAGAATTATAAACGCGGTGCATGCCCAGCGTGCGCACAAAATATCCTTCCATCATCCAAAAAGCCTCAGCCAGCAAAAGGGTATCGGGCACCTCCCTGGCAACCCGGTCAACCACCTCGCGCCAGAATTCCTCGGGAACCTTATCATCAAACTCCCGTTTGGTCATGCCATATTGCGAGCGGGATGGAATGGCTCCGCCCATGCCAGGTTCGGGGAACCACAGCCGTTGGATATGTTTTTTGGCGAGGGTCATCGCCGCATCAAAACGAATGACGGGAAAGTTGCGCGCCACATGCAGAATGACTTGAATGACAGCTTCGCGCACCGCCGGACTGGTGTAATCCAACTGCGCCGTATCGTTCCACGGGAAGGATGTCCCATCGTTGCCGTGATAAATATAGCGCACATCGCCCGTCTGAAAGTCGCGGCGCTGGAAAACCACCGCAGCATCAGATCGATCATAATAATGGTCTTCAAGATAAACACCCACACGCGCGTCATCTGAAAGATTTTCGGAGTTGAATGAATAAGATGGATAGGGCGTGAACGGCGAGGACAGGAACCATTCAGGATGTTCATTGACCCAGGTTGAGTCAATACCCATGTGGTTCGGGACCATATCGGCCGACAGGCGAATGCCGCGCGCCCAGGCGCGGGACCGCAGGTTATTCAAAGCGCCCCAGTCACCCAGGTCATCGGCAATGTCATACGAATGCAGCGAGTATGCTGAAGCAACGGCATCCTCCTGCCCCATGCGTTGTTTGATGCGCTGTGAGGCGCGGCTGCGCTCCCAGAGACCGATCAGCCACAAGCCGGTAAATCCGCGTGAGGCGAGCAGATCCAATTCTTCGTCAGGGATCTGGTCAAGCGTGGTGATGGCACGCTGATATTTTTTGGAGAGCTGTCCAAGCCAGACATAGGTATTCTTGGCAAGCAGCACCAGGCGCGGCATCCAGTCCTTGTCCATACTGTACCGTTCATATTCGGCATAATCATTTCCGCCAAAATTGGGGACGTATGTTTCCGCCTTTTGCGAATCGATGGGACCATGCCCGATCCGGATCGCATCCTCACGCAGATAGTCCAGGCCGCGCAGAACACGCACTGAGAAGGTCTCGCCCAGCAGGTGACCCCATTTTTCAATGACAAAACGCAGCTGTCCTTCCAAAGAATCAGGGGACGCTTTGACCGGTGCGGTCAGGATGTCGGTCAGGGTTTCACCCAGGGAGGTATCCCCATTGCCAAAGCCCGGCTGGCGTGAGAAGAAAGTCAGAAGCGATTGCACCAATTCCCGATACGCAGAGCCGTTCATCACGGAATCATCGATCAAGTCTTTGTAGCGGTTCAATGCCGGGTTGCTGTTTGAGTTGTTGATCAACAGCATTTCTTCGATCACCGCCGCGCGTACACCACGCCCTTGATCAGCAAAATGCGGGGGTTTGGTTAATAGATAAATACCCGCCGTGGTTTCACCGCGAAAGACCGCCATGGGCGGGAACTCTTCGGTGAATTGGCTCAGGGTCAGGTCATATTTCGATCCGAGGCTCGACTGCAGTACGCCCATGGCGCGCCCCATGACGCCTGTGTACCTGGCATAAAAATGCTTGAGAATGATATGGTATGCCTCATCAAGCAAGGAAAGTGCATATAGGTCAGTGGCAGAAACAGGTTCAGTGTGAAGCGCTGACATTTGGCTGGCAAAACCACGGGCGGCGGCAAGATCTGGGAAGATCACGTGCCCGTCCGGTCGGAAAAAATCCGCAGAAAAACTGTACTTTAGACGGGAGGTTCGAGAGGTAAGCATGATATCAATGATAACCGATTATCGTTTTTTTTCATTAACTATCCATCCGTTCAAACTTCTTTAACGCGGAAGGACATCAACACCGCGGGGTCTTTTTTACCTGACGCATCGTTTTACCCTGTAGTTCACCCGAACCTGCCCGCGACGCCGGTGACCAAGCCGGCAATGAGCAGGGCAAATTTCATCGAGGCGCACAAGGCGGCAACTTCGGGGTACGGTGAAATAACAGGCCCTGTCAACTCCTGCCACAGTGCATAATTCTCCACCGCGTCAAATACTGCGGCGGCAAACACGCCCCACCCCATCCAGGCGGCAAGCTGCGGGTACCAGCCTTTCCTGCCTTTCACCATCAACAGAATGCCGGTTGAGAGCGCCAGGGCATAGGCCGGCATGAAGAGATAATCCAGCCCCAGCCCGAATGCAGCATAGGTCCGCGCGTCTGCATCCCACGATCTGAGAATGCCCTGCGCCGCATCCACCGTCTGCGCCAATTCAAAAGAAACGATCCCCCCTGGCGCGGCCTCTGTGCGCAAAGGTTCATCCAATACCCTGAATACTACAAAGATAAGCAGGGTCAATGCCAGGAAGAAATAGAAAAAGGGCTTGCGTACATTTATGGGAATGAATTCAAGGGGATGCTGCATATCGGTTCTCCTTATTCAGGACCTCGCGCTGACCGGCAGCGTTCACCGTTGGACCATAAACCTTTTTATCCAAGTCTCTTGCGATACACACGATTATTCTTATATTCCACGCCGTTCAAATTCTTCAAGTCGGCGCGCATTTGTTCGGCGGTCTCCGCCACCTGGGTCATTTCCACATGCATGAATTGTTGGAATTCCAGCAGAGTCTTTCCCATTGCAGAATACAACAAGGCATTGCCGCCATGCCCCTGAAAGCCCGGCAGGATCCCCATGCCATTTACCGCAACCGTATCCGTGCGGCGCATCTCCAACAGAAGATCAGGCAGCCCGAACGGGAACAGCCTGCCCCGGGCGCGCTGCAGCGCGGCAGACACATCATGGAATGCAAAAAGGAAACCGACCACATCCTCGCCATGCGTGATGATCTTGATCAGGCGGTGATCGGCAACGGTCATGATATTTTCAACCACAAAATCTATCTCACGTTGTGACAAGGGATAATATTCCCAGTTATCCACGAATGCATCGTTATATGCCCTTCCAATGCGATCCGCCCATGCCAGCAGTTCCTTCTTATTCCTGAAGCGCTTCACTTCCAGATGCCCGCGCTGCATCACGCGCTCGGCGATTTTTTCAACCCGGTCAGGTATTTTAAACTTGTCCGCGGGCAGGTTGCATGAAATAAAATCCACCTCTTTTTCAAACCCCTGCGCTTCGACCAAATGTTGGTAATAGGCATGGTTGTAATTAAGCATGGTCATGGTCTGGCGCTGTTCCTGCCCAAAAGTCAGGATGCCATAGCCATCCAGGGGACCCATGCCTTTGGGACCAATTACCTTTTTCAATCCGCGTGCCCCTGCCCATTCGAATGCGGTGTTGAATAATGCGGTCGCGGTGTCCAGCTCATTCTCACACTCGAACAAATAAAAATCCGCTGTCTTTTCCTGGTGCAGTCTATTAAAAGGCTTGTTCTCGATCACGGCAATGCGGCCCACATCGCACCCGTCACGCACTGCCAGAAAAAAATCCACATCCGAATGTTCATGGAACGGGTGCTTTTTCCGGTTCAGTTGGTTATACGCATCGATGTTTAGCGGCGGAACCCATTGTGCGCAGCCTGAATAGATACGGTGGGGCAATTTAACAAAACGCCTGACCTGCTTTTTATTATTGGTATCCACTTTCTCGATCTGCAGCATGAGCACCTCCCAGGACCATCAAGACCAGAATATTTCCAAAGTATACCTTGCACGCCGTCAACCGCGAAGTATGCGCTCCGCCGATTTTCCCCAGGCCGGGACCGGACCCGAAATCTCATAGTTTCATAAGAATCTCAAATGCCTCCCAATTCTCTTTTATAATCCATCCATTATGACCACACGCACGAACGAAGCATGGCTGGCTGACCTGCGAGCTTCAGGCCCCGTACACGAAGATGCCGTCAATGACCTGCGGGAGGTGATCCAAAAAGGATTGCCCTACGCCCTCACCCGCTGGCTGTCTTCAGATTCTCCGCTCTTTGAGCCGCTCGTTGAAGAGGTGACACAGGAGACTCTTTTACGTGTCCTCGATCAATTGAACACCTTTGAAGGCCGCAGTCTTTTCACCACCTGGGTGCACAAGATCGCCATCCGCCTTGCGTTGACCGAACTCCGCCGCAAGCGCTGGAGGGATTCCTCACTCGATGAATTATCCGAGAATGAAGATGCCCCCCCGCCCCCCGGTCTGCTCGCAGATTCCCAGGCTTCCCCCGAATCTTCGGCTGAGCGCTCCGACATGTTCGCGCGTGTCCGCCGCATCCTGGAGGAGGAACTCACTCCCAAACAGCATCAGGCGCTCGTATTGCTTGGTTTGCAGGATGTCCCCATGGAAGAAGCCGCCCGGCGCATGAAGACCAACCGCAACGCGTTATATAAACTTTTGCACGATGCCCGCCTGCGTTTAAAAAGGCGCCTCGCGCTCGAAGACCTCACGCCGCAAGACCTTTTGATGGCTTTTGAGAACAAGTAAGATTAAGATTAGATTAATCGTCAACTCTCTACGATGAATATCAAAAACTTCTTCCAACAAATTAAGCATATTTTCCAACCTCAAGTCGAATTACAAGACGAGGTCATCGTCAAGTTTCTCCGGATCCTTGAGGACGTGCGCGCCGAAGAAATGTCCTGTGATGATATGTTCAATCGCCTGGACGAATTTGTCGAAGCCGAAGTTCGATCCCAGGACGCCGAGAAACTCATGCCGCTCATCCGCGAACACCTGGATATGTGTCATGAATGTGATGAGGAATACGAAGCGCTGTTGGATGTGCTGGAAAACACCAAATAAAGAACGACGGGTTTCGCTCCCGTCGTTCTTTTGAAATCAAAACTTGAACCCACTCGACTCACTTAACCGGGAAATCATTCAATGCCGCAAATGCCCGCGCCTTGTGGAATGGCGTGAGGAAGTTGCGCAGGTAAAACGCAAGGCGTACCAGGACCACGACTACTGGGGTAAACCTGTCCCCGGTTTTGGAGACCCGCAGGCGAGGGTGCTGGTGGTGGGACTGGCCCCCGGAGCGCATGGTTCCAATCGCACAGGTCGTCAATTCACAGGAGATGCATCGGGCGGCTTTCTGTTTCCCGCCCTGCACCGTGCCGGGTTCGCAAATCAGGCCGGAGCTGAATCCAGGAACGACGGGCTTATCCTGAAGGATATGTACATCACAGCAGCGGGACGTTGTGCGCCGCCGGATAACAAGCCGGACCCCGTCGAGTTGAACACCTGCCAGCCGTACCTCGAACGTGAATTAAATATCCTCCAGCCTAAACTCATCGTCTGCCTGGGTAAGATCGCCTTTGACAGGATCCTCAAAATATTTCAAGCGCGCGGTTTGAAATTTTCGCACGGCGCGCTGTATTCCATTGAAAATCCAGCATTCACGCCAGGTGCTCATCCCGTGTCCCTGCTATGCTCCTATCACCCCAGCCAGCAAAACACTCTGACTGGAAAATTGACGGTAAAAATGTTTGACGAAATTTGGGAAAAAGCAAAAGAACTCGTAAACCAGGACGGATAAGGTTGAAAAAAATAAACTTTAAATTAATCGCCGCCATCGTAGCGGCGGGGCTGCTGATCGCCATCGGCGCATTTGTGGTTTGGGCGAACGATGCCTACCCCCCAGGTGAACCAGCCCTGCAGGCTTTGACCAGTGACACACTGGTGAATGTAAAACTTGAATCTGGAGTCTACACCTTCACACCAGTGAACACCGCGCCTGCCCTGGGTTTTATCTTTTACCCCGGCGGCCGGGTGGACTATCGCGCCTACGCCCCGGTCTTGCGGATGATCGCTGAAAAGGGTTATTTCGTCGCGCTTTTACCCGCGCCTTTGAACCTGGCTTTTTTTGATATCAATGCCGCGGAGCCTGTCCTGGCCCAACATCCTGAAATAACACAGTGGGTTGTCAGCGGGCATTCCCTCGGCGGTGTTGCCGCTTCTGTGTTTGCCAAAGACCACCTCGCTCAATTGGATGGTCTGGTATTTTTTGCCTCATACCCCGCCGATGATTCACTCAAGCAGGCGGATATCAAGGTGCTTTCGATCTATGGCACCCGGGATATGGCAGGCGTGGAAAAATTCGAAGAGACCAAATCCCTGCTGTCCACCGATACCCAATACGTCGTCATCGAAGGCGGCAACCATGCCCAGTTCGGGTCATACGGACCCCAGGCTGGAGACAACCAGGCAGCGATCTCCGCTGAAGAACAGTGGACCCAGGTTACAACTGCAACCCTTGAATTCTTAAAGGAATTGGAACGATAGAATCAAAATGAAGCGCTTGAAAAAAGTTGTTTTGATCCTTTTCACCCTGCTTTGCATCACTGCCCTGGTCGGACCTTTTCTTGTGCCGGTATCCGTGCTCGATGGCCTGCGTTCTGAAATGGAATTTGCCGATCCCGACAGCAAATTCATCGAAGTCAACGATGTCACCATTCATTACAAGGAAATGGGATCAGGCACAGCGACCTTTATCCTGCTGCATGGGTTTGGTACAGGCGTCTATTCATGGCGCGAAGTGATGGATGACCTTTCACAATATGGACGTGTGATCGCCTATGACCGTCCTGCCTTCGGCTTGACAGAACGTCCAATGCCGGAGGATTGGAGCGGGAATCCGTATGGCATGAAAGCCAATATCGAACTTTTGCGCGGATTGATGGATGCGCTCAAAATTGAAAAGGCGGTCCTGGTCGGCAACTCGGCAGGCGGCGGGGTCTCGACGGCGTTTGGACTGGAATATCCTCAAAGAGTGGCATCCCTGATATTGGTGGACCCAGGTGTCGGCGGCGGAAGGGGTCCGCAGTTCCCCGCCTGGGCGCTGCCTCTAATGTGGACTCCGCAAATGCGGCATATCGGTCAGCTGATGATGCGCGATATCCAGCAGACTCTGCCCCAGACCATTCAGCGCGAATGGTTCGACCAGACAAAATTGACGGATGAGATCAAACAACAGCCTTTGGAAATATTTCAGATCAAAAATTGGGATCGCGCGTTTTACGAACTAACCTTCGCGCCCGCCTACCCTGAACTGCGCCCCTTGCTTCCGCAATTAGGCGTGCCGGTTTTCATTGTGGCAGGCGCTGAAGACCGGCTGATCCGTTCATGGTATTTTGAAGCCATCAGCACGGAGATCCCAAATGCAAAACTCAGCCTGATCGCCGGTTGTGGACATGTGCCGCACGAGGAATGTCCCGGTGAATTTATGAATGAAGTTGTAAACTATATACAGGAAAACTAACCTGTTTATTTTGGAGAGATACACATGAAAACAGACATCATTACCCCCGGCGAACCCGCCCCTGATTTTGAACTGGAAGACCTCAATGGAAATCCCGTCCGCCTTTCCAGTTACCGTGGAAGTAAACCGGTTGTGCTTGCCTTCCTGCGCGGATTTATGTGACCCTACTGCCGCGCGCAGTTGGCGCGTATGAGAGATGGTTATTCCGAGTTCACTGCACGCGGTGCAGAAATTCTGGCGATCGGTCTCGACAGCAAAAGCTCGTTCGAGGCGCATTGGAAAAAAGAGAATATCCCCTACATTGGCCTGTCTGATCCCAAAGCCATCGTACCCCGCATGTACCGCCAGGAAGTCAATCTTTTCAAATTGGGTCGAATGCCGCTGAACTGTGTGGTGGATACCGAAGGAAGGATCCGCTATGTTCACTATGGCTCGAACATGACCGACATTCCGGACAATGAGATATTCCTCAACGTAATAGACCAGATCAACGCCTCATCCAATTAGCATGACAATTGGACGCATAGCATTTCTTGGCTCAGGCGAAACCTCCCTGGCGGGCGGGCGCATTTTTGAATCACTGGCCCGCCTCATTCCCGATCCCCTGCGCATCGCCGTCATGGAAACGACTGCCGGCTTTGAGCTGAACTCCTATCAAGTCGCAGGGCGGGTTGCAGAGTTCCTTCAGACCCGCCTGCAAAATTACAAACCGAGCATCGACATTATCCCTGCCCGCAAAAAGGGGACAGAGTTTAGCCCGGATAACATGGAAATATTAAAGTCCCTGCTCACTGCCAATATCATTTTCATGGGACCTGGCAGTCCCAGCTATGCAGTCCGGCAATTGGAAGGCTCGCTGGCATGGGACATCATCCGTGCGCGGCACAGACTCGGTGCCACCCTGATCTTTGCGTCCGCCGCCACCATTTCCATTGGCGCCTGGGCACTGCCGGTTTATGAAGTGTATAAAGTGGGCGAGGATGTGCACACCAAACGTGGCCTTGACCTGTTTGCAGATTATGGCTTAAACCTGTCCTGTGTGCCGCATTGGAATAATGCCGACGGCGGCATAGACCTGGATACCAGCCGGTGTTTTTTTGGCATGGAGCGCTTTGAACAGTGGCGAAGCCTGTTACCTCCGGAGAACATTGTCCTCGGGCTGGACGAACATTCAGGTGTGATCCTGGATTTCGAAGCGGCTTGTTGTGAAGTGAGCGGTGTCAGCTCGGTTTCGGTCTTGAAATCAAATGGCATGGATATTCACCCCTCAGGCGTAAAATTCCCGCTCAGCGAACTGGGTCAATTTTCTCCCCCGGCATCCATCGGGCAGGGTCTTCACCCGGAAATTCTGGAGATGGTGCTCAATGCGTCAAAAGCAGAAGAGGAAGGGGATGCGCCGCCCGCCGAAGTCCTTGCGCTGCTCGAACAGCGGAAAGATGTCCGCAATAAAAAAGACTTTGCCGCCTCAGATGGATTGCGCGATCAGATCTCCTCCCTGGGCTGGACCGTACAAGACAGCAAAGAGGGGCAAAAACTGGTCAGGAAAACATGAACAGTAAGACCGTAATTACAAAAGTATTACGGTCTTTTTTATTCGCCCTCATCCGCCTCCCCCCGCCCTCTACTTTGCGATAAAATAGAATCTGATCAAGGAGATTTATTATGCGCGCGGTGGACATCATTATCAAAAAACGCGATAAACAGGAATTGACCTCACAGGAGATCGATTTCTTTATCCAGGGATTTAGCAATGGGGACATTCCCGATTATCAGGCATCTGCTTTTGCAATGGCAATTGTACTAAATGGTATGACCCCCTTTGAAACGGCAGATCTGACGCTTGCCATGGCACGTTCCGGACAGGTGCTTGACCTTTCCAAAGTGGTCGATATCGCAGTGGATAAACACTCCTCAGGCGGCGTCGGAGACAAGACCAGCATCTCGGTCATGCCGATGGTTGCGGCTTGCGGCTTGCCCGTTGGCAAAATGTCAGGCCGCGGACTTGGGTTTAGCGGCGGCACACTTGACAAACTGGAATCCATTCCCGGTTACCGTGTGGATCTGACCACCGATGAATTCATACAACAGTTAAAGGATAAAGGGATCGTACTCACAGGTCAGTCTCTTGACCTCGCGCCTGCCGATGGAAAAATGTACGCCCTGCGCGACGTAACAGGCACCGTGCCATCCATGCCGCTGATCGCATCCTCCATCATGTGTAAGAAGATCGCATCAGGCGCGCAAGCCATCGTATTGGATGTCAAGACAGGTCTCGGCGCATTCATGCAAACCCTGGATGAAGCCCGCGAACTCGGTCAGTTAATGGTCGATATTGGGCGCCTGGCAGGCCGCAAAACCGTTGCCCTGCTATCAGACATGAACCAGCCTTTGGGCTCGGCGGTGGGTAACGCGCTTGAGTTGATCGAAGCCGTTGGACTTTTACACGGGCATGCCCCCGCTGATTATTATGAGCACTGCCTGCATGTCGCCGCGCACGTGCTGGTTCTTGGTCAGCGCGCCAAAACTCTGGACGAAGGACGCGCCATGGCTGAAAAGTGCATTGCAAATGGCAGCGCGCTTGAAAAATTCCGCGTGCTGGTTCAGGCGCAGGGCGGCGATGTTTCATATGTGGATGATATATCCAAATTCACGTCCGCAAAATATGTGCAAGTGATACCTGCCCCGCGGAGCGGATACATCTCGCAGGTCCATGCCAGGATCGTGGGTGAAGCATCAGTGGCTCTCGGTGCAGGGCGATACCGAAAGAGCGACCCCATTGATCACGCTGTTGGGTTCCTGATCCAAAAGAAAGTGGGGGATAAAGTTGAAACAGGCCAGCCTTTATTTGAGATCCACGCCAACGATGAGGCAAAACTTGCAGAAGCAGCTCAAAGTGTGCTGTCGGCATATGGTTTTAGCGATGAATTCGTACCGCCACTCCCGCTATTTTACGAGTAAAATAGTGTATATTCTTGTAAATTAACTAAGAATCAGAATCACATCATAGGAAAACGGCAATGGCAAAAGTTTCTTTAAGAATTTACAATCGTGAGATCGAAAGCCTCATTGACCAGGGACTTATCAATGAAGCAATTGCGCATTGTCACCATATACTACAAACATTTCCCAAACATTTGGCAACCTACCGCCTGCTTGGCAAGGCACATCTTGAATTAAAGCACTTTGCTGAGGCGGTGGATGTTTTCGGACGCGTCTTAATGGCGGTCCCGGATGATTTTGTTTCCCATGTCGGCATGAGCATTGTCTGCGACGAGCAGAACAAACTGGACGATGCCATCTGGCATATGCAGCGCGCCTTCGAATCACAACCATCCAATGCCGCAATTCAAGGGGAACTGCAAAGATTGTACGGACGCCGTGACGGCATGGAACCGCCCAAGGTCCGCATGACACGCGGCGCGCTTGCCCATATGTATGTGCAGGGCGAGTTATATCCACAAGCCATTGCAGAAGTCCGCGCTGTTCTCCAGGAAGATGCCGAGCGCGCAGACATGCAGGTATTGCTGGCGCATGCATACTTCCACAGCGGTCAAAAAGCAGAGGCGTCTGATATCTGCGCCCAATTGCTTAAGCGCTATGAGTATTGCCTGGATGCGAATCGGATCATGGTTGACCTTTTACCCGCACCTGCCAGTGCCGCTGAAAGCTCTGTCTACCGCCTGCGGGTGGAAGAGCTGGATCCATACACTGCCTATGCCAAGGGTTCCATATTCTCGTCCAGTGAAATTGCCGACAATACGATCAGTCTGGAAAAACTGGAATACAAAGGCGGGGAAGAAAAAGATTTGCAGAATTGGAGTCCATCGCTCGGGCTTGACAGCGGCGTCTCTGCCGCAGCCGCCTCACAGGTCGTTGAATTAAACAACAATGAGATCCCTGATTTCCTGCGAGAAGCCGGCTGGGGCGAAGCGAAATCTGCTGAACAACCCGTCTCATTATTTGATGAAGAGTCTGGCGACAGCCTCACCCCGGCGGATATTCCCGATTGGCTCAAGGATCAAGCGCCTGTCTCTGACGCTTCCTCCACCAAGCCCGAACCTCAAACCGAAACTGGACAGTCACTCGACATTCCAGAATGGCTGTTGGACCAAACCTCTGATGCCGCCCAGACCGACAATATTCCCGATTGGCTAAAGGATACCCCCTCACAACCTGCATCTGAATCCGCGCCGGCTGACATTGCCCCCATCCTGCTCGGCAGCCTGGATGACAACCAACCTGCTGAACCCGCGCAACCTGCAGAAGAGGAATTTATCCCCGACTGGCTGGGTAAGTTAGACGAGACACCTGCTGTTGAATTTGCACAAGAAAGCAACACCCCTGACTCCTTGAGCAGGCTGGATGACAAGCAGCCTGTTGAACCCGTACAAGAGGGCAACGTCCCCGACTGGTTGAGCGGACTGGATGAAAAGAAAGCCGTGGAGCCTGCCCAGGAAAGCAATATTGAAGACTGGCTAAGTAAACTGGATGAGACATCCGCCGTTGAACTCGAACAGGAGAGCAACATCCCTGCCTGGTTGGGCGGGTTGGATGGAAAGAACACTGAGGAGCCTGTACAGGAAAGCAGCATTGATGATTGGCTAAGTAAATTGGACGAACTGCCAGCCATTGAACCTGCCCAGGAAAGCAGCCTTCCCGACTGGTTGGGCGGACTGGATGAAAAGAAAACCGTTGAACCAGTACAGGAAAATAGTGTTGAAGATTGGCTGAGTAAATTGGACGAGACACCAGCCGTTGAACCTACACAAGAGAGTACCCTCCCCGACTGGCTGGGCGGCCTGGACGACAAGAAAGCCGCTGAACCTGTTCAGGAAAGTAGTGTTGAAGATTGGCTGACTAAAATGGACGACACCGAAGCCGTTGAGCCTGCGCAAGCAGCAGACAACCTTCCCGACTGGCTGAGCGGTCTCGAATCCAAAGATGAAGAACCTGCCGCGATATCCGCATCGGTTGATAGCCTGGGGACGACTGCCCAGGAACAGGATGATGCCGTGGCATGGCTTGAATCTCTCGCCGCCAAACATGGCGCCAAACCCGAAGAAATGGTCACCGATCCGGACAAACGCAGCGAGACCCCGCCCGAATGGGTTTCAAAGGCACAGAACCTGGATCAAGTGACTCCCGCCGCATCGGTTGAAAGCCTGGGGTCAACCGCCCAGGAACAGGATGATGCCGTGGCATGGCTTGAATCTCTTGCCGCCAAACATGGCGCCAAACCCGAAGAAATGGTCACAGATCCGAACAAACGCAGCGAAACCCCGCCAGATTGGGTTTCACAGGCGCAATCGATCGGAGAAGCTAAATCCACGCCTGCCGGGCAGGCCGAAAAACAGGAACCCGAAACAGTTGACTACCCGCAAATCATCGATGAGCAGTTCGTCGCCGATTTTGAGAACGCCGCCCGGACCGCGCCTGCCACAGACGAAACAAGTGCCTGGTTCCGCAATCTTAAAAATGAAGAAAAACCGGAACAACCCCTCAGCACCTCACAGAACATTCCCGAATGGCTGCGCGAACCGGAATCGGAACCCGAAAAACCTGAATGGCTGGCTGATGCTCAACCGGAAACCAGTTCATCCTTTGACCAATTGGAATTAGAAAAACCGGAATTAGATGAACATAAATCTGACATGCCAGGCTGGTTAAGTGCTGCCGAAAAGGATGCCGTACCGCAGGAAACCGCCGCCTATCAGGAAACGACTGAACCTGAAAGTGATCTGGCACAATGGCTCAACAGCCTGGACGACGAACCCGGTCTTCCATTTGATAACCTGCCCACCACACCTGACTCACTTCTATTTTCGGCTCAATCTTCCCGGGTTGAGAAAAAAACAAAAGAGACCGAACCGGCTGCAGAAAGATCAGATCTGCCCGAATGGATCACCAATGTCGAACAACCGACCATGGAGCCGGTGGAAGCTGTAGCTGAAGAAAGCGTCAGCACAGAGGAACTTCCCATCTGGCAGCAGGAAGGGTTCGAGGAAGGGACAAACGAAATGGACGAGGATGATGACACACCGCCCTGGCAGCGCCGCGAACAATGGGAAGCGGAAGAACCTCAACAGCCCCAACCCACTTCGCCTTCAGACTGGCATCCCCTGGAACCAGCGCCGGTGGAAAGCAAACCTGTCACTGCACCCAAACAGGCAGCCCCGATCGAAACGCCGCTGCCATTTATGCCGCCTCCTTCACAGCCCCCTGTACAATCCGCTGCCGAACAGACTCCTCCGCCAGCCGTACAGCCCGCTCAAAAGAAAAAGATCAGCCTGGCAGCCCGCAAACTACAGCCGGATGGATCGAACACCATCCTGGCCCTGAACCAGGCAAAAAGTGAACTGGACCGTGGTGATATTCCCGCCGCCCTGTCACATTATTCGAAGCTCATTAAAAAAGGCAAGCACATCGAAGAGACCATCCGCGACCTGGCAGAATCCATTTACCGGTATCCGGTGGAAGTCGGCATCTGGCAGACATTGGGAGATGCCTACATGCGTGCCAATCGTTTGAAGGAAGCACTCGAAGCCTACAACAAGGCGGAAGAGTTAATTCGTTAATGAATGCCATTGCCTGCAGTGCAGGCGTGACATAATATACTTTTGGAGGATTTTCTGTGGAAAGAACGCTCGTACTTGTTAAACCCGATGGTGTGCAGCGCGGATTGATCGGTGAAGTGATCGCCCGCTTTGAACGCCGTGGACTTCGGCTTGTTGCCGCAAAATTTATTCAAGTCAGCAATACGCTGGCTGAGACCCATTATGCCGAACATAAGGGAAAGCCGTTCTATGATGGCTTGATCTCCTACATCACTTCCGCGCCCGTAATGGCGATGGTCTGGGAAGGTCCCAACGCCGTAGCCGCCGTGCGCCAGACCGTTGGCTCAACCAAACCCGCCGAATCAGCGCCCGGCACCATCCGCCATGACTTTGCCCTTGAAGTGGGACGCAATCTGATCCATGCTTCAGATAAACCTGAAACCGGCGAACGCGAAGTGGCGCTCTGGTTCAAGAAGGAAGAACTGGTCGACTGGAAACGCGCTGTAGACCCATGGGTGTTTGAAAAATAGCCGCTATATAAAAAAAATCCCGCGCAAATCAGCGCGGGATTTTTTTATCCTTCGGTTTTCCTATTGCACTCTCAACAGGACCTTCCCGTCCTGCCATAGTTCTTCAAGGTCGTAAAAGTCACGCTGCTCGGGGGCGAACAGGTGGACAACAACATCCCCATAATCCACGATCACCCAGCCGTCGCGGGCAAAGCCCTGCTTCTTTCCTTTTTTCTCGTGCCGCTCTCGAACATCATCAACAATGGCATCAGCCAGCGCGTTGAGCATGCGGTCACTGGTGCCGGTACAGATAATAAAATAGTCGGTAAAAGAGACAATGCCTTGCAGGTCGATCAGGACAATATCTTCACCCTTTTTATCTTCAAGGGAATTTACAATTTCGCGGGCAAGTTCAAGTGCGTTCAGGTTTCACCTCATGGTTTGGATAATGGCGCGGAAAATAACTTGGTATAGATCGACCCGCCAGGCTGCAGGTCGCTCTTGAATAGATGGATGGAGTCTACTCTGGCTGTGCCGATATTGCCAAGTTGGATCTCATCCAGTGCGGTACGGATCTGTTGCAGGTCAGACGGGCTGGCATCCTGCCGGGCACGTCCAATGGTGAGGTGCGGCGAAAACGCCTTCTCCTCCGGTTTATAGCCCAAACGGGATGCGCCTGCTTCAATACTTCTTTGCAGCGCTGCCAGCTCCTGCGGGGCATGGATCCCGATCCACATCAGGCGCGGATTTCGCCGTGTTGGAAAGGAACCAAGTCCGCCCAATTGCAGGTCCAACTGCGGGTGAGCCCCCGCCTCACGGACGAGCATTTGTTTCAGAAAATCCAGGTAGGATGTGGAAGTATCGCCAAGGAATTTCAAAGTCAAGTGCATGTTTTGGGTGGGCACCCAGCGGATAAAGTCATTACCCAATGTCTGGCGCAGGCGAAGCGTTTGTTTTTGGATCGCATCACAAACACGACCAGGAAGTTCAATGGCTACAAAAACGCGCACAAGACTCATGCGATGCCGCTCACACCTTTTGTAACACCTGTGTCACTGCCTGCTTGAGGTCAAGAAAGCTGACGGGTTTGGTATGATACTTTGTTGCGCCTGCATCAAACCCGGCTTTGATATCCCCGGGCGTACTTTTGGCAGAAAGGATAATGACAGGAATGGCTTGCATGTCTGGCTCACGCCGCATATGGCGCAGAACTTCCGGACCTGAAATGTCCGGCATCATCTCTGCAAATAAATCCGCAGCGTCCGGTTCATTTTCAATGATCATCACTGTTTTCGGGGAATCCATTATATTTATTATCCTTCAGACTAAAAATAGCATAATACAGTTGAATTGACAAGGGCGGTATTTGATCGGATGATCGAAAAGGTATATTCAAATGGCAGGCAAACCAGGGTCGATCTGACCCGCCCATGTAAGAATTACTGCCCCGTGACGGTCTAATGTAAATACATTGGATCTTAATGGAGGAACCATGACAGAGTTGGATGCCTTTCGTGTTGAAAAGGATAAGTTCTTTGTGAGTGACCGGCACAGCCCATTGACCCCCGACCAGAGAAAAAACTTTAGCGGCCTGGATTATTTCCCTGAAAATGATGCCCTGCGACTTGAAGTAAAAGTGAATGAATTCCCGGTCAAGGAACACATTGAAATACAAACCTCAACAGGCGCTGTTCAAGTCTACGAGAAATTTGGCAATTTTAATTTTATGGTGGATGATGTTGAAGTACAGCTGACCATCTACCAGAGTGAGCACGGATTCTTTCTGCCATTTGTTGATGCCCTGGCCGGCAAAGAGACCTACCCCGCCGGACGTTACCTCGAGCCTGAGCCGCTGCCCGGCAATCATTTTCTAGTGGATTTTAACCTCGCTTATAATCCCTACTGTGCCTACAATGATCATTGGTCTTGTCCGATCACCCCCCCGGAGAATCGCCTGAAGGCCGCTGTGCGTGCCGGAGAAAAGTTGTTCCACCCATAAAAAAGGGAGTCGCCTGCAAAGCGACTCCCTTTTTTATTCGCATCATTGGTTAGGGCTTTCCGCCTTTCTTATTCTGATCATTCAAGTGGTCATCCTGCTCCCCTTTGCCGCCTTGAGGCTCCGGGGTTCCGATATTTCCGTTCTGCTGAGGTGTGCCATCCAATGCGGGCGTGCAGGCTGATTCAGGGCAGCCCCCGGGAGTCCCGGTCACAAGTGGTTCTCCGGCAACGACAGGAGACTCAGTCTCAGCTCCCAACGGTTCTTCTGTGATAGGGGCTTCGGTAGGCACCGCAGTGGCATTTCCAGTCTGGCGGCGGATGAACCCTTGTGGATCTTTCAAACCGTTTTCAACCTCTGCCTGTTGGGTATGGAGCATGGCACGTGTCCGCTCCACGACCGGTTCGCAGTCGACGCATGACCCATCCCGAAGTTGGCTCAACAATTGATCCTGGGTTTGCAGTCGCTCACGGATGAGCAACAGTGTATCGGTCACTTCCTTTTCATCCAGGGTCGCAGTAACTCGTAATGCCTGGTTAATTCGATCCTGCGTTCGGGTGCCCAGGGCGGCGGGCGGAATGAGACCCATGCCATTCAACGCAGCCATTTCTTCCGTCCGGGTCTGCGCCTGCTGCATGAGCAGGTCAACTTCTGCAGCAGGGTCGTTGTTGAACCATAACTGCGCATCTTCGCTGAAAAGCTTGATCTGGTACAGAGCCTCCATCGGAAGATCATCCTGCGCGGCGGCAACCGTGGCGGTGCCTCCAAACAGCAAACCGATAATGGCAAGGGTGGATACAATCAAATTCATTGCAAATTTCTCCTTTTGGTAAAAGATTGACGTCCACCCAGTATGACGGCGTTTTTCACTGAGAGATACTGCCTCTGCTAAAAATTTGTTTTTCCCCCGGGCAGCGGCTCGCGGATCACGCTCTGGAACGGATTTCAATTCAGCCAGCAGATCCGCCAGCTGCGAATCAGGTTGATCGATTTTTTTTATCATCTTGCCTCATTCAATAAAATTTTTTGCAACTGTGCCAGCGCACGGTGCTGCAGTGACTTGACGGCGCCAATGGGTTTATGCAGCGCTCGCGCGATCTCTTCGTTATCCCAGCCTTCAAGGAACTTGAGCATCACCACCTGTTGTTGATCTTCGGTCAGCTGGCGCAAAGCCTCCCGCACGCCGCGCTTTCGTTGGTTATCCTCGGCAATGCCTTCAGTGGTCCCGGCTTGCGGCAGATCTTCTTCCAATTCCTCGGTGGGAGTTTGGCGGCGATAATGGTCCACGACAAGGTTATGTGCGATCCGGAACAAATAAGCCTGCAAGTGATCACGCGGACCCCTGCCGGCCTGCAATGCTTTCAGGTAACGGCTGAATGTTTCAGACACACAATCCTCTGCCGTACTGGCATCCCCCAGCAGGCGCATGGCGTAGCGATACAAACGCGGACTGAAGAGATCGTAAACTTCAGCAAGCGCCCGCGGATCAAATTGTCCTGCCTGCGTTATTAACTCATGTTCTGGAATCACATTGTCTCAACATATATGACGCTGATAAAAGCAAATAGATACGGGGAGATGATCGGGAATTTCCAACAATAGCCCAAACAAGGGTACCACGGATCAGAATTTTATCCTTTTTTTTCAGACCTTCCCCATTTCCGCTTACTATCGTTACAAAATTTCACTATTGAAATTTTGTAACGATAGGGGTATAATAGTGAAAATCGTTATAAACAATGAAAATTAAAGGAGATTTACATGCGCTTAAAGGATGAAAGAAAAGCAATTGTTGAATACGGCAAAAAGATGATCACGGCCAACTTAACCACCGGCTCGGGCGGAAACCTTAGCGTCTACAATCGCGCGGAAAATTTAGTAGCCATCAAGCCGAGCGGAGTGGATTATTTTGAAATGAAACCAGCCGACGTGGTCGTGGTCTCGCTTGACGGTCAGATCGTCGAGGGAGATCTACAACCCTCCAGCGAGATCAGATTTCATCTGGCGCTGCTTCAACACCGGCAGGATATCAATGCCGTGGTGCATACCCATCAGGTGTATGCAACCACCATTGCCTGCATGAATTGGGAATTACCAGCCGTTCATTACCTGGTTGGTTTTTCTGGCAACAAGGTTCCCCTGGCAAAATATGCCACGTTTGGCTCTCAGGAATTGTCTGACGAAATTCTCGCCGCCATCGGCAGCTATAACGCCTGCTTAATGGCGAACCATGGCATCGTCACAGTCGGTAAAGATATAGGCTCTGCATTTGCCACCGCAGAGGAACTGGAACTGGTATCCCGACTGTATTACCAGGCCAAATGCATCGGTGAACCAGTCATACTTTCAGATAAGGAGATGGAAACCATAGGAGAAAAATTCCAAACATACGGTCAACGCAAGTAATGTTACCTCTTCCTGAAGCGGGCTTGACCAGGGCCACCTGTCAGATGCTTTCCAGGAGACACTCACTCAAAAGTGTCAGATCTTCCATAAAATTGACATTCGTTCCAACCACCGTTTTTCTGGTGGAATTCCATCCGGAGCTGGATCCCAAATATCCGGTATCCAATAACTAAAGAGGAGAATTCGATGAAGAAACAAATGTTTTGGGCTCGCTTTTTGTCCCTGGTTGTAGTACTCAGTCTACTGGCTGCCTGCGCCCCCCAGGCTCAACCCACTGCCGAAGTAAAGGAACCGTATGAGATTGCAGTGGTCGTTAAGATTACAGGCATCCCATGGTTCAATGTAATGGAAACCGGTGTCAACCGGGCTGCTTCTGAATTGGGCGTCAATGCCTATCAGACCGGGCCTGCCCAGGCTGACCCCGCCCAACAAGTCAAGATGATCGAAGACCTGGTCGCCAAAGGTGTGGATGCGATCGCAGTAGTACCCAACGACGCCAAGGCGCTTGAACCCGTTCTGCAGAAGGCAAAGGAAAAGGGCATCATCGTTATTACACACGAATCCCCCGACCAAGTCGGCAGTGACTACGATTTTGAACTGATCGACAACGTCAAATTCGGCGAACATGCGTGGGACCAATTGGTTGAACACATGGGCGACTCCGGCGAATACGCTGTATTCGTTGGCGGCTTGACCGTCCCCCTGCACAACTTCTGGGCTGACACTGGCATTGCGTACGCCAAGGAAAAATACCCCAACCTGACCCTGATCACCGAGCGCATTCCCTGCGGTGAAGATCAGGAACTTGCCCGCCAGAAGACCCTTGAATTGCTCAAGGCCTATCCGAACCTGAAAGGCATCGTTGGCTTTGGCAGTCTCGGACCCATCGGCGCTGCACAGGCTCTCAAGGAAAAAGGCATGACCGACAAGGTCGCCGTGGTTGGTACGGTTATTCCTTCACAGGCAGCCCCCTATCTTAAGGAAGGCTCCATGAAAGAAGGCATCCTCTGGAACCCCGGTGATGCAGGCTTCGGCATGGTCTGGCTTGCCAAATACATTCTGGACGGCAACAAGGTCGCGAATGGCACCGATATCCCCGGCATTGGACCGGTAACCATTGAAGGAACCGTCATCAAGGCAGACGCCATGATGGACATCACTCCTGAAAACGCAGAATCTTTGGGCTTCTAAAGATACTTCCTGGACACGGGGCTTCCCTCTTTTTATAGGGGGAAGCCCCTATTTTTCCCGGTCACTTCATGGAATATAATTTGGACTGAATACCATCAATAGAAAAAGGAAATCGTATGGCGGAACCTTTCTTAGCGTTACGGAAAGTCAGCAAACATTACGCCGGGGTGACAGCCCTCGACAAGGTGGATTTTGATATCCAAAAAGGGGAAATCCATTGCCTGGCTGGAGAAAATGGCTCCGGCAAATCAACCATTATCAAGATCATTTCTGAAACCGTTAAAGCTGATCCTGGTTCCGTTATTGAAATTAAAGGACATGCGGTCCATGGCAACAAGGCAATTGACGCGATCAACAAGGGCATTCAGGTTATCTATCAGGACCCGTCCCTTTTTCCAAACCTGACCGTGGCTGAAAATATTGCCCTGGGCGGGTTTGTCGCCAGCCATAGAAAGTTGATCAACTGGAAGGAATTGCGGCGGGGGGCTGAAAAAGCCATGGCCCGGATCGATGTACGCCTGCCGTTGGATGCCATCGTCAGGGAAATTTCCATCGCCGACCAGCAGTTGGTCGCGATCTGCCGCGCCCTGACACGGGATGTGGAACTCCTCATCATGGACGAGCCAACTGCCTCCCTCACCAAAAAGGAAGTCGATTCACTCCTGGCTGTGGTCACAGACATGAAGAGCAAGGGCATTGCCACCATGTTCGTCAGCCACAAGCTTAATGAAATTTTACAAATTGCCGACCGGGTAAGTGTGATCCGCGATGGCAAAATGGTTGGAACCTATCCCGGTTCAGAATTAAATGATGAAAAACTGACAATTCTGATGACCGGCAAAAAGGTTGAATACCAGCGTTTTGTTGCCGGCAAAAATGGAAATAACCCCATTTTGGAATGCCAGTGGCTTTCGCGCCGGGGGGAATATAAAGACATTAATTTCAAATTATTCCCCGGAGAGATCCTGGGCATAACCGGCTTGCTCGGATCCGGACGAACGGAATTGGCCCTTTCGCTCTTTGGCATCAGCCAGCCTGATACAGGCGAAATTCTTTTCAATGGCAAACCGGTCAATATCCGCAGCATTCAGGACGCTATGCGCCTGGGGATCGCTTATGTACCTGAGGACCGTCTGACGCAGGGACTGGTAAACAACCAATCGGTTGGCAAGAACATTATTGTCACCACGCTCGACAGCCTGGTAAACCGCTTCAAACTGCTCGATCAGGGCAAGGTCACGGACAGCATTCAACGCTGGATAAAGGATCTCACCATTAAAATCCCCAGCGTCGAATCTCCGGTTCAAACACTGTCCGGCGGGAATCAACAACGGGTCGTCCTTGCAAAGTGGATTGCCACCCAGCCCCGCGTTCTGATCCTGGACGGCCCCACCATCGGGATCGATGTCGCCGCCAAGTTTGACATCCACAAAATTATCCGTGAACTCGCAGAAAAGGGCATTGCCATTATTCTGATCTCTGAAGAGATCCCTGAAGTTTATAACAACTGTAACCGGGTTCTGGTCATGCATAAGGGCTGCATTCTGGGAGAGTACGATACCCGGCAGGCAACCCAGGAAGATATTCAAAACCATGTCAATGGCGCATATTAAGGAATACCTTGAATGAAAAAACTCTTAACCCGGCATGAAACCTATGTTTTTTTAGCGATCGTGGTGTTCTCCATCATCATCACCTCGATCAACCCCAGTTTCTTCACCATCGAGAACCTGTTCGACCTGCTGAAAAGTTACTCACTAATGGGGACTTTCGCCATTGGCATGTTGTTCGTATTGATCTCGGGCGGCATTGATATTTCCTTTACAGCCACAGCCACCATTACGGGCTATGTCGTTGCGGTCCTGTTGTTGAAGTACGGAGAAGGCCTGAACATCCTGTCAGTCTTCCTGATCGCGGGGGGCATCGGCATTCTATTGGGGTTATTCAATGCCGTGATCATTTATTTCTTCAAGATCCCCAGCATTATCACAACCATTGCAACCCTGAATATTTATTACGGGATCCTGACCGTTGTTTCAAAAGGAAAATGGCTTTACGGGTTCCCGACCTGGTTTGGAGATTTCAACAACATCCGGGTGTTCACGTTATACACAGCAGACGGCAACCCATACGGGCTGTCCATTATTACCGTGATCTGGTTCGCGCTGATACTGATCGGCTGGTTTATCCTGCGCTACACCATTTTGGGAAGAAGTATTTATGCCATGGGCGGTAACCCAGCCTCTGCTCAACGCGCCGGATTTAACCTGCTGGGATTGAATCTGTTTGTCTATTCTTTCATGGGTTTGATGGCAGGCATCGGCAGTGTCATCCAGGCCCTGCTGGTGCAGACGGTCGCGCCCAACTCACTGGTCGGCAAGGAAATGGATGTCATTGCGGCGGTCGTGCTCGGCGGCGCCAGCCTGACCGGTGGAACAGGCACCATGCTCGGCACCATCCTCGGGGTGACACTGATCGCCATCATGGGCAACGGGCTTACGCTGATGCACGTCTCATCCCTGTGGTACAAGGTCATTATCGGATTTGTTATTCTGGTTAGCGTGGGCGTCAGCGCTTACCGCAGCAAACGGTCAACCCGAAAACATATCATCACTGAAGTTAATTAATTCCGGAGGTTTCCGTGTTGCGAAAGTTTTCACATTTCTTGGTCTTACTGGCTGTGATGGTTTTTATCATGTTTTTGATGTGGGGCTTTACCGGCCATGATTTTATGAATCTGGGCAATTTTCAATCCATGGCCTATCAGATGCCCGAACTGGGCGTTCTCTCCCTGGCAATGATGATCGCCATGCTCACCTCCGGGATCAATCTGTCCATTATCGCCACTGCCAATCTTTCGGGTATTGTCATCGCCTTGATCCTGACCACATATCTTTCACCCGATGCCGTCGGTGGATCCACTTTCTGGGTAATTGTCATCGCCATTTTGGCCGGGTTGATCGTCTCGGCGCTGGTTGGTGCGCTCAACGGATTCTTGATCGCCGTGTTGGAGATCTCCCCCATCCTGGCGACCCTGGGAACCATGATCATGATCAGCGGCATTTCGATCGTCCTCACTGAAGGGTATGTCATATCCGGTTTTCCAACTGCCATGCTGGCCATTGGCAATGGCGACCTGTTGGGAATTCCCATCCCCATTTTGGTCTTCCTGGGCTGCGCCGTGATCATGTCGGTTATTTTGAATAACACGCCCCTGGGCACACGCATCTACCTGTTGGGTTCCAACCCGATCGCGTGTTTTTATTCCGGTGTCGACAACCGGTCGGTACTCTTCCGAACCTATATTATTTCAGGGCTCTACTCCGGGGTTGCCGCGGTCATAATGATTTCCCGTTTTAATTCCGCCAAGGCGGATTATGGCGAATCATATCTGCTGCTCACTGTGCTGGCGGCAGTGCTGGGCGGGGTCAGCGCTGCCGGCGGATTCGGGCGAGTCTCCGGGCTTTTCCTTTCCCTCGTGATCCTGCAAATGATCTCAAGCGGTTTGAATCTGATGGGTATCAGCAACTTCCTGACCCTGGCTTTGTGGGGCATCGTCCTCATCTTCGTCATGGTCGTCAATTATTTCATCGAGAATCAACAACAGGGAAGGCGGATCGCATGAAACATCTATTGGGAATTGACCTTGGCACAACCAGCTTAAAAGTAAGTCTTTTTACGGACGGCGGCATGTGGGTGGATTCGCAGTCGCGTGAGTATCCAATTCAAATTCCCCAGCCGGGCTTTGCGGAACAGGATCCACAGGACTGGTGGGATGCCCTGGTCAGCGCGAGCCAGGCACTGCGGCAGATGCATCCGGAAAAGTTCGATCAGATAGCGGGGATCGGCATCTGCGGGCAGATGCACACCCAGGTATATCTTGACCGGGACGAAAACATCCTCCGTCCAGCCATCACCTGGATGGACCAGCGCAGCGCCCCGATCGTGGAACGGTTCAAGAACGACCCGGCCTCGCGCAAGCTGATCTTCGATTCAACCTCCAATGATGTGTCCACTACCTACACTGCTTTACACATCAAATGGGTTCAGGAAAACCAACCGGAGATATGGTCAAAAGTGGAGCACATCCTGCTGGCAAAGGATTACCTGAAATATCGGCTGACCGGGCGCATGGTCACGGACTTTGCAGATGCCAGCGGAACTCTGCTTTTTGATGTGCAAAAAGAGTCCTGGTCATCGGCGGCTTTTGATTTCTTCGGCATCCCGCGCAGAATGTTCCCCGAAGTGCTGCCCTCCGATGAGATCATTGGAAAGGTGACCCCGGAAGCCAGCGGGCTCGTCGGAATAAAAGCCGGCACCCCCATGGTGAATGGAAGTTCAGATAATTCCGCCTCTGCGCTTGGCGCCGGAATGGCCCTGCCAGGGCAGGTAACCCTCATCATCGGGACAGCCGGTGTAATTACCGTTTGCTCGGACCACCCATTGGTCGATACACAAAACCGCACCCTGTGCTGGCACTACTGCCTACGGGACCGCTGGGCAACCCTCGGCATTATGCAGACAGCGGGGGAATCACTCGAGTGGTTCAAGAACGCCTTTGACCACGCGGAAGACCCCGCCGCTTCATCAGGAGATATCTTCAACCGCTACAATGAGTTGATTGCAGATGTTCCTGACGGCAGCAATGGCTTGATCTTTCTGCCATACCTCAACGGAGAGCGGACCCCATATTGGGATTCCAATGCACGCGGCGTATTTTTCGGCGTCAACCTGAAAACAAAAAAGGCCGACTTTGTAAAAGCGGTCATGGAAGGGGTGTCCTATGCCCTGCGCAATAATATCGAGACAGTTGAATCACTGGGGATCCACATCAATGAGGTGCGTGCCGTGGGCGGCGGATTGAAGAGCAGGGTCTGGCTGGAAGTGCTCGGGAAGATCCTGCGAAAACCCGTTGCCACCGTCAGCATCCGTGATACTGCCAACCTGGGAAATATCCTGCTCTGCGGAAAAGCGCTGGGCATCTTTTCATCATACGAAGAGACGGTTAATAAAATTGTTGCAGTCGATCAGACTGTCCATTACCCGACCGGCTCTGATATTTACGAAAAACAGTACCCCTTATTCCTGGAGCTTTACCAAACCCTAAAACCTGTTTTCAAACATGCCTCTGAATAAATGATGGAATTAACAAAACCCTCCCGGATTTCCGGCTGGCAGACAACACTTGCCAGGGAAACTTATCGGGACGTAATCCACAAAACAATTCAATAAACCCGAGTGACTGCCAGGATCAATTCCTTTATGACGAAAGAATCCAGGACGGATATAAAACTTTTAGCCTTTGACCTGGGCGCGGAAAGCGGGCGCGCCATGGTCGGTCATTTTGACGGGTCTCACATTCAGCTTGAACAGGTCCACCGGTTTGCCAACGGACCCGTTCGCGTTGGTGGCAGCCTTTACACCGATGCGCTTTATATCTGGGATCAAATGCAAAACGGACTGCAGAAGGCGGCGGCACAATACGGGAAAAATTTGGTCAGTGTGGGCGTGGATACGTGGGGCGTGGATTTTGCGCTGTTGGATGGCAGAAATAATTTGTTGGGCAATCCGCATCACTACCGGGACCATCGTACCGATGGAATGATCGAACTGGCTTGTTCAATTGTGCCGCAGGATGAGATCTACTCACAGACCGGCAACCAGTTCATGCAATTCAACACTCTCTTTCAATTATATTCACTGGTCAGGAACGACCCCAACATCCTGCTGACTGCCGGCTCATTGCTGATGCTGCCGGACTTGTTCCATTTCTGGTTGTGCGGCGAGCGGGCAAATGAGTATTCCGTGGCGACCACTTCACAATGTTATGACCAACAAAAAAAGGACTGGGCCTGGGACCTGATCGGGCAATTGGGTATTCCCGCCGGCATCTTTCAACCCGTGATCCAACCCGGACAAAAAATCGGCAGTCTGCACACTTGGCTCGCAAATGCCGCCGGATGTCCGCAGTTGACGGTGGTGGTGCCCGCCAGCCACGATACAGGCAGCGCTGTCACCGCGGTCCCGGTCAGCGGGCCTGATTTCATGTATATCAGTTCCGGCACGTGGTCTTTGGTGGGGGTCGAATTGGACCAACCCTGCATTACTGCCCAGAGCCTGGCATATAACCTGACCAACGAAGGCAACCCGGGCGGGCGCACCCGCTTCCTTAAAGTCGTGCCTGGCATGTGGCTCCTGCAGCAAAGCAGGAATGAATGGGCGCGTGCCGGCAGGAATTATTCCTACGAAGAACTGACAAACCTGGCCGCCAGTGCACCCGCCTGCGGCTCCATGGTGGATATTACCGCCCCTGAATTTATAGACCCGGGAGATATGCCCGCACGTATCCGCAGTTTCTGTCAGGAAACCCGCCAACCCATCCCGCAGACAGATGGAGAGGTCGCACGCTGTATTCTGGAGAGCCTCGCATATCAATATCGCTCCCTGTTGGAGGATTTTGAACTCGTGCTTGGGAAATGCCTCACGGTGGTGCACATCATTGGCGGCGGGTCCAAAAATGACCTGTTGAACCAGATCACCTCCAACTGTGTTAATCGCCCGGTGATCGCCGGCCCTGTAGAAGCGACCGCCATCGGAAATTTATTAATGCAAGCCCTGGGTCTCGGGTATCTTTCAACAGTGAAGGAGATCCGCCAGGTAATCAGGAGCTCCTTCCAACCGGTGATCTTCGAACCCCATCACTCCCTCCAATGGGAGGAAGGCTACCAGCGTTACCGCCAACTCAGCCGTCTTCTTCGACGCCGATGAATCACACCCGGGTGATGTATAATTTTCCTGCAACCATTGCCTGGACTGCCACACACTTTATTAAGAAGGTTTCCCTTTATGAAAGAAAAACTCAGGTTGATGATCAAGATTGCCAAACTTTATTACGAGAGCGGTCTGACGCAGGACACGATCTCGCAGCGACTGCGCCTCTCCCGCCCGCGGGTCTCACGATTAATGCAGGAGGCGCTTGAGCAGGGCATTATCAAGATCAGCATCGCGCAGGAGCCGGGCAGTTACGCTGAACTGGAACAAAAAGTGGAAACCCGCTTCGGACTGCTCGAAGCGATCATTGTGGATGTGAGCGACCCGGAAGCCAATGAGAGCGTCTCAAAGGAACTTGGTATCGCTGCCGCAGAGCAGTTCAGCCGCCTGGTTCAGGATGGAGATACTGTCGGGCTGACCTGGGGGGTAACCCTGGCTTCCATGGTCGAAAAACTAAACCCTGAAAAGAAACGCAACTGCATGGTGGTTCAAATGGTCGGCGGTTTGGGTGAACCCCAGGCGGAGACCCATGCCACCGGACTCGTCAGCCGCACCTCTGCCGCGATCGGCGCCTCATTGTGGCTTCTCCCCGCACCCGGGGTGGTCGACTCGGCTGAGTTTGCAGCCCTGCTCCGTTCAGACCGTCACATCGCGCAGACCCTCGAGATGGTCAGGAAGGCAAATATTGCATTTGCGGGCATTGGGGCACTCACCCGTGATTCGCTGCTGATGCGCGCCGAAAGTATCATCTCCTGGAAGGAGATGGAGAAACTGATCGCGCTTGGCGCTGTGGGGGATATTGGATTGCATTTCTACGACATTCAGGGAAATCCCATCCAGACCGAATTGGATGAGCGGGTGATCGGGATCAGTCTGGAAGAAATGCGCAGCCTTAACCGGGTGGTCGGAATTGCCGGCGGGGCAGCCAAATTTAATGCTATTTTGGGAGCCATTCGCGGACGCTTCATTAATACCCTGGTGACCGATCTGGGGACCGCCCGAAAATTATTGGAAGTACCATCCTGAAAAATAATCGGTTCCTCATTCCCCGAACCTGAACGAAGGTAAATTCCACGCTCCCGTCTTTGCCGAGATTTATGTTATCATTTTGATGACATTTCAAGACATGGACTTTCTGCGATTCTTGTATGCCGCTCCAACACCATGAAATAAAAACATCGATGCGTAAGGGTGATTTTTTTAATGAACAACCAACTGGCAAAACTGAAAGCCATTGTAACAATGACGATCAGCAGCACACAACTGGACAGGCTGCAAAGTCGCTATGAAGTGATCCAGGCGGGCTGGGGAAAAACCGGTCGTCGTTTATCTGAAAATGAGTTGTCTGCCACGCTGGAAGGCGCCGACCTTCTGCTGGTGGGATATGAGCAGGTTACCGCACAGGTCATTGAAAAGGCAAAAGAATTAAAATTGATCGGCTGCTCCCGCTCGAATCCGGTCAATGTGGATGTGGCTGCCGCCACCCTGCGCGGGATACCGGTCATTCATGCGCCTGGCAGAAACGCTAACGCGGCTGCGGAGTTTACCATTGGCTTGATGCTGAATGTGGCTCGTCATATTGCCCGCAGTGACCGCGCACTCAGGTCTGGCCGCTACCTGGGGGACGCTGCCAGCTCCTTTGCCGGCGCCAACCCCGACCATGATATCGTCTGGAACCTGGATGGCGACAGTCCTTACAAGCAGCTGCGCGGATTTGAACTTCGGGGCCGCACCCTGGGTCTTATCGGTCTGGGCAACGTTGCCACTCAGGTGGTGCACCTGGCACAAGCCTTCGGCATGAACGTGCTTGTCTTCTCCCATGCGGCAGATGCCAAACTGGCGGCTCAATTGGGCATTCAGATGGTGGAGCTGGATGAGCTGCTGCAGCGCTCTGACTTTATATCAGTCCATTGCAAGGTAACAGACGAAACCCGTGAATTATTGGACAGTCGTGCATTTCGCCTGATGAAACCTACCGCGTACCTGATCAACTCAGCCCGGGCAGTCGTGGTCGATCAGGAAGCTTTATTGGAGGCATTAAATGAGAAGCGGATCGCGGGCGCGGCATTGGATGTCTTTTGGTACGAACCATTACCCGCCAACCATCCTTTGTTAAAAATGGAAAATGTGACCCTCACACCGCATCTGGGGGGAGCCACCATGGAAGTACCCGAACTGCATTCCAAAATGATCGTTGATGATGTCTTTCTCTGGCTGGATCAAAAAATGCCCCGATATGTTTTCAACCCGGATGTCTTGAATTTCCCCCGCTCATCCAAATAAAAGGTATGCCAGCCATGGCAGAACTTGCGATGAACCTCCAGGATGGAAGACCGCGTTCCCTTTGATTAGAGTTTTTTAATAACTTACTTGATCTTAGCAAATGTCTTTGATAAAATTCTGCTTGTAATCGCCCAGGATGCCCCCCTCATCCTGGGCGATTACAATTTTAGTTGAAGGGGATTTCTTATACCGCGCCGGTTTGCATCATTCCCTGCGTGCCCAACCTGCCTTGACCCTGCGTAAAGTCTCATCCCACGGACAGATGCCGCTTAAGGCGTCGGCGGCTTCCACGTTGCAGGCGCCCACCGCCAGTGCGGCTTCCATTGCAATTCCTGGTGACAGGTCTCGCAGCAGCGCGGCAAGAAACCCGGCAATGGTGGCATCTCCTGCACCAGTCGTCCCCACCACATTCACCAGGAAACATGGCTGCCGGTTTTCATACCCAGCCCAGGCGGTCAGGTCCGATGGACGCGCACGCCCCATGTCCTGTAAAACATCCACAGGAGCGGTGCGCAAATATAAACCCCGCTCACCCAGTTTCAAGATCACCATCTTCGCACCCAGTGCCAGCAGTTCATCGCTGACCCCGCTCAATAATTCATCCGATAGCGGGACAAGCGCCTCGCGCCCCAGCATGAACAGGATCTCATCCAGGCTGGGCAGGAAGATGTCCACCTGCGGCAGGGTGTTCTTCAAAAGAGTGCGCCAGTCGATGCGACCCGCTGCAGAGTCGGGATCGGGGAATGCCATATCGAGCGAGGTGGTCAACCCAAGAGCTTTCACCCGCCTGAACATCTCTGTCAATTGGGCGCCATCCTCCGTGAACATGCGCGCCATGAGCGGCGGATATCCAAAGTGGAAAAGGCGCGCGTCTCCCAGGTCTTCATCACGCACATCAGCGGCGCAGAAATCATCGTTGGCGCCGGGGTGATGCAAAAAGCGGCGGTCACTTCCCGGCGGACTGATGACAATGGAATATGAAGTGCTGGTTTGTGCGCTGGTGCCAATTCCCGCGGCGAGTTCGGGCGCACGTTCCGCGATCATCTCTTTGATGGTGCGGCCAAACTGGTCTGCGCCGACCCTGGCGAGCAGGCGTGTTTTTACTCCAAGCCGATGCAGAGCCAGTCCCGTATTGGATACAGCACCGCCCGTCGAGATGGAGGCCGCCCCGGCATGCACCAGGCGTCCGGGCTGAAAAGCCGCATCGAACTGTCCCCTGGCATGGGCGGAAAGGTCGGGGATGATATCTAAACAAAGATGACCGGCAACGATCGCGTCTGTCATGGGGTTATGTTCCAAAATTCACGGGGGTTGATCTCATCATCCGATCAGATGCTTCACGATCAACAGGTCCAACTCTTCATAATCACGGGCAGCGCGCAGTTCCTCCACCTTTGCCGCATCCAGTGAGCGCACCAGATCCACCAGGCGCAGGAAAATGGCGCGGCTGTTGCGTAAATGCTTGGTAGAGGTCTCCTTTGATTGTGTACGCAGGGCTTTCACATCAAGCCCGATAAATTCACCCTTCTGACCATAACCCGCGCGCTCCAGGACCCAGACCTGGTTGAAGGCGCGGCGCAGATCCACCACGCCGAATGATTTATCTTCGTCAAACTTCAACCCGTTCTGGTCATTGAGATGCACCGACCAGAGTTTTTTATGATACAGCGCGTATGCCATTTCATCAGACGGATCAAGCCCCGCGAGAATGGCATGCGCTGATTCGATCAACGTGCCCACGCGGCTGGGATCCACCGTCAGGCTGGCAAGCCCCAGGAAGTGTCCCGTCGTCGGCACATAGGCGTGGTCCATCGGTTCATTCGGTTTCATCTCACCCAGGATGCGGATCTCCATGTCATATTCCAGCAGGGCATTCATCCATTCCACCAGCCGCCCCACTGCCGCAATGGGATCCTTGGCTTCGCGCAGATAGGTCCCTTCACGGGCGGGCCACAGCACCAGATCTTTTGTACCCATAATGCGGGCAATATCCACAGCGCGCTTCGAACGCTCCAGCGCGTACTTGCGCGTCCCGGCTGAATTGGCAGTGATCGCGCCGTCGATCGTCAGCGGATGCTCCCACAGGCGCGGTGCAATGAACTCTGCCGCCAATCCGCGCTCGTTGAGCAGCTTCCGCATTTGACTGGCTTCAGCTTCCTGCCGGCTCCACGGTGCATCGGCATCGGAGACCACGTCGTCATCGTGAAATTGAACTCCCTCAAATCCAAGCTGTTTATAGAATTCCAGTTTTTCTGCGAACGCAAACTCGTCACGCACAGGCGGACCGAATGGGTCAGCGCCAGAATGAATGTTCCAGGGACCAAAGGAAAAGCGATAGTTGGTGGGCATATTATTCTCCTTGTCTTAAGATGCCATTGCGAGTGTTCTGTGCAAAGCAGCCTGAAAATTTTGCGAAGGAACACCTCAACACAATGACTTAAAATTAACCAGCCAATCCGCTGACTTGTGTGTTTGGCTGGTTGACTGCCAGATAGTCTTCCAAATGCGGCATAACAGTGACAGGATGCACAACCTGCTCCACGACCTGACGGGTATTTGCACAGCCCAGCCTGTCCAACAACATATCGAACTGCGCCTCCCACGCGGCCAGCAGCTGGGCTTTGGCATCCGCAGGCAGGTTCCACGCCGCAGCTTTGAACGGGGCGAGCGCGTGCATCTGGGTGTTATGGTGGAATTGCTCGTCGGTCATTTCAGGTGTGCGCGCCCCGGCATGATGTTCATCAAGCCAGGCAAACATTTCATTTTTCAACTCGACCGGGATATTGCGATAGAAAGTGGTCATGAACGCAGTGGCAAGGTGCACTTCGATCGCACCCTGGCTGACAAAGTGATCAAACAGTTCGGCGGGCAGGGTGGATGCGCCATGCTGCACTGCGCCGCCCATCTTGTATTCATCCCGTGCCACCTGCCCCAAATTCTTCAGGGCGTCAAAGTCGATATTGACCTTCGCCATCGAGCCATCCGGCAGGGCAATGCCCCCGTGCGCCGTGCCGGTGTGGATGCTGACCTTGCTCAAGCCGGGTTGATGCGGGGCGAGCGCGGCAAAGGTCCCGTTGAACAGGTCCATATATGCGCGCAATTCCCCGACCGTGGAAACATGCCCGCCGACTTCACCGATCTCACCCCCGATCGAGATCGTCACACCCTGCGGTTGGATCTGACGGACATGCGCGGCCAGCTGTGCCGAGAGCGCGGCATTCACGGTCTGCTGTTCGGGGATGGTACCTTTCGACAGATCAACCAGGGTGCTGGTATCCACATCAATATTGAAAAAGCCTGCCGCGACTGCTTCCGTGATGAGCTCCTCAATGACCGCCTTTTCCTGCGCCAAAGGCTGGCTGGCTGATATTTGAAAATGATCGCCCTGCAAAAAGAGCGGACCACGATATCCTTCGGCGATGGCTGCTGCCATAATGCTGGCGGCATACTCGGCGAGCGATTGACCCGTCCAGCCGAGTTCAACCCGGGCGAGTTCAAAGATCATCGCAGCTGCATCCACCTTGCGGGCAGAGCGGAATGCGGCGCGGGCACAGTCAAACGCCAGGGCACGCAGGTTAAACGCAGGGGTTGTCCAGACAGTGGAAAATATTCCCCGTCCACGCGCCAGATACAGGTCATGAATGGAAGCGGGGATCACATCCAATGCCTGGGCGGCGGCGCGGATCAAATATCCGGCTTGCGCGGCGCGCGTCCCGCCATCCAGGGCGGAGACCTTTGCCAGTTTATCAATGTTGGCGCGCAATGCATCTTCGTTGACCACCCTGACTACGGCGCCTTCCACGATCAGGCTATTCTCGATGAGATTCAATAATTCTTTCATGTGTTGTGAGTCCACCAGTTCAAAGATAATGCCGGTTTGCGCGGCGCTGTGCATGCAAGCATGACGACCCTCCTCTCAACCGCCGAACTGAATGACGGATATTGAGCATTTATACAGCCCTCCAATTTTATCGGTTTTAACCAAAAAATGTGGCACCCCTTCGTTTTTCCTCCCCGGTTGACAACCGCATTCATTTTCGTTAAACTATACGAAAAGACTATACGCTGCCTGATGGCATGGCAAGGAAAATTTATTATGAATAAAACATCTGACTCCGCACATTTCACCGGCAAGACCCTGCTCCCCGCCGCGATCAACGGCTGGGAAAAGTTCATGATCGATCAGGGCCGCTCCCCGAACACCGTAAAGGCCTTTCTTTCCGATGTCCGTTTACTAACCCATTTCCTCGCACCCGACCAGTCGATCGGCAAGATCACCACCGATGACCTGAACCGTTTCTTCAGCTGGATGGAAAAGGAGCGCGGCGTTGCATGCAGTCCCAAGACGATGTCACGCCGCATCACCTCCGTAAAGTCATTTTTCCGCTGGCTGCACCAGTACGGCACGTTATCCATTGACCCGGCCGCGAAGGTCCTGCAGCGCTCTGCCATTAGCCCGCTGCCGCAGGTCCTGACCAATGACGAATACGAAGCCGCCCTGTTGGCCGCTGACCGGCACCGGCGTGACACCAAGCCAGATTCCCGTTCCTACACACTTCTATATCTTTTGTTAACCACCGGCATCAAAAAAAGCGAATGTCTTGGGATCCACCTCAACCACATCGACCTGGAAGCCAAAAGCGGACCACATGTCTTCATCCGCTATGCCAGTCCGGCCAACCGCTACAAGGAACGCAAAATAGATCTGCAGGAGGATTGGATCGCCGCATACAGGGAATATCTTGCGCAATACACACCCGTGGATGAGGTCTTCCCCTGGTCGCCTCGCAGGCTCGAATACCTGCTCGAGGATATCGGCGCGGAAGCCGGACTGACCAAACACCTGTCCTTCGATATGTGCCGCTGGACCTGCGTCCTGCGTGATTACCAGGCTGGCATCGAAGCGGATACCATCCGCCAAAAGCTCGGCGTATCCAAGATCCAATGGCGCGAGTTATTTATTAAACTTAAACAATTGAATGGTGAATTAAAATAACAGGGATGGGAACAACAACTCCCGCTTGATCCAATTAAAATAAACGGTTATGAAAGTTTGACTTTCATAACCGTTTTTTTCGAGCCGGTCTTTTCAGCCTGCCACTGCGGGTCTATGGTTCACTTTTTTGTTTTCGCTCTTCCTCCGCCTTTAATTTTGCCAACTCGATCCTTTGTCTCTCAAGATCAAGTTCCAATTTTATTCTTTCCAGTTCGGAAGTTTTTGCATCCCTTGTTTCCTTGCGCCAGCCAAGGACCAGCGTTGAAACAAACCCTACCAATGAAATGATGGATGTCGTGCACGAAGCAAGAAGGGTCAGGTTACCCCCGGCAGACAGCTGCTCAAAAAAACTTTTCTCCACCTCGGCTGCCGGGTCTGATGGTGATTCCCCTAAACCTTCCATTCTGTTCATGGTCAGAAAGATCAGGCTCAGACTCAGAATAGTGGATAGAATTAAAAGGGTGCGAAAAATTTTTTGTGTCTTACCGTAGGGGAGTGTTCTGGTCATGCCATCCTCGCTGGAACTGCATCATTTTTATAAACGTACCAACCTGTCACCGGACCAGGCGCACTTTCTTATAACCTGATCTCAGGTTCAACAAGAATTTAACATGAAAGTAACCCCATATACAAGAGGGCTGATCCGGGGGTCGTCATGTCATCGTCAGTCCCGTATTTTGCTGACACGATTTACTTTTTGAATATCTTATTCCAATCCAACATAGATCTCAACTGCCCGGCGGAGACCTGTCCTTCGGGGACGAAGCCCACGAAAGAGCGGTTGTATTCCTCTTCGGTGCCATCCGAGAGATGCCAGCTGAGCGGCATTTTAAATACACCCACCGAGGCTGTGGCTTGATCTCCATCAGGCCGCGCTGTCTCAAAACTGATGACCATCATCCCGTCGGCGGTTTCCGCCACTTCGGCCACCGTGGCTTCATGGATCCAGCGCAGCCATTGATTCTCAACCACCTTTCGTTTGTCTGGCGCAATGGTCGTGCGGGAACGCGTGGTAATATCGCTGATCCTGTACACCCAGTTGCCGGACTTTGCATTTCTCTTTTTGAACTCAACCGGCAGCAAGCCGACCTTTTCCTTGGTTTCAACCCATCTCGCGATCTGCCACTCGGATGGATTAATTGACGAAAAATTGACAAACCGCAGCCACAGGATGCTTGCGCCCTGTGTGTAGTCCTTTTCAGAGACCGGCTTGACAAAATAAGAGCCGGGTAATTGATTGTCCGCTTCGTTTCCAAGATACCATTTCGGCTTGGCGGCCAATCCGCCGGGAGGAAGGTGTCCGCGAATATGCTGGCAGTGTTCGGCCACCTCGTTGCATACAGCGCGCGTCACGATCAACTCAAGGGTGCGCCCATGTTCCTCGCGCCAGGCGGAAGGATTATGATTCTTCCATGTATCCATCACCAGGTGCATATCATGGCTTTCCGGCGCGTAACGCGTTTCTTCCTCCTGAGGCGTGAGTTTCTCCCAATTCATATCCGTGACTTCGGTCACCCGCAGCGGCGTTAAACGAATGATCTCCTTCCAGGCCCATGTCGGGAAGATGCTTTTCATTTCCTTCAACTTTAATAATGCGTCTTCAGTGGAAAGACTTTTGATCTCATAATGTACTTCATCTGTTTGCAGCGCCAGCAGACCGGCACGGCGGGTTTTGGGTCCGCTGGCTTTCAGACTATTCAAATGCAGTTGAACCTTATCCTTCCACTCCTTTTCGGCGGCGAGGGCAAGTTTGGGCTTGTTCGTCCCGCCTGTTGATTCATACAGTGTGATCTTTTCAGCACAGTGTTTCTCTATTTCCGCATCATCCAGGGGTTGGAGTTCCTGCTGCACCTGCTGCACCCCCAGACGGATCAGCAGATCCTTTGGATCCGCCCAGGACCAGTGGGCGCTGGCATAGCGCATGCCTGAAAAATGGACCACCATATATTGAAGCCATGCCGGGAAGCGCTTTGGCTCTTTTTGGAAACGCTGGTTGATCATGTCCAATAATTCATATTGATTCTTCCGTGAGATCCCCTTTTTATATTCCTCAACTTTAAAATGCGCGATATCACGTATGGTGACTTCCTGCGCGGCTGGGAACATCACGAGGAATTGCGCCTCGGGGATCTTGAAATTCGGGTCACTTTTGGATAGTCTATACCAGGCAAGTTTACGCTCCTCGATCCGGTCATAGGTGGCGAGGAAAGCCCGCAATTTTTCCATCTCCCGTTCCGCCATCGGCAGGGTAATGGTTTCCCTGGCTGTCAACTCCCGGCCCTCGGCTTCGTATTTGACGTGGGACGGGTCCATGGCCGCATGCCTGCGGCTGCGCGACGTGATCCAGTCCCTGAGCAGGTTGCGATGGAAGACCCAGTTCGCGAGCATGCTTTCCACAAAACTGCGTTCGCCCCGGATATCCCTCGGCCAGCCATCCTGGAAGATGGCATGCAGGTTATTGATCTCGGACAGTTCCGCTTCATCGATTGGCTGGAATGTAGAATACTCCCCACGGACATCCCCCTGCAGGAAGTAATCGCGCAGCGCTCCATATTCCTGGAAAGCAGCCGCCGCGTTCAATTCCCAGGCTTTT
>JFJP01037155.1_pt1 | contig 41619 bp, 30 predicted proteins | sample 431651 | NCBI WGS metagenome assembly JFJP01 (sample SAMN02602958, study PRJNA72255) | Microbial mat metagenome, whole genome shotgun sequencing project. | biome: fresh water; feature: sink hole; material: water; isolation source: purple microbial (photo- and chemosynthetic) mats found in...
TCGCGACCATTCCTTACACAAATTTTTATTACAATATGAATCTAACAGTTACAGGATACGATACCTTAACAGGTACTCCTGCCAGTTTTCCCGGTGTCCACTTTGGAAGTAATTTAACGACCCTTGAAGCCTCGGCGGCCAGCAGAGGATTAGCTCCGGGCATAACATTAGTTTCAGTTACAGAACCATCGGTGTTGATTGTCATCATCAAGCTTACTTTGCCGGAAATATTCTTTTCTTTTGCTTCAGGTGGATAGACAATTTTGGAGTTTATGAATTTATACATCGCTGCTTCTCCTCCCTTGAAAACAGGTATTACATCATAGCCTGAAGGTGCAGGTGGTGGTGGAGGCGGAGGGGGAGGTGCAATTTTACCGTCGCCTGATTTGGGAGCGAGGGCAAATGTTATCGGAACCATATACCAGACAGCTACTTCTTTACCGCCCTGCTTCCCCGGTTTAAATGCCGGAAGTGATTTGACAACCCTCATTGCCTCTTCGTCGAGTTCAGCTGAGACCCCTTTCAGAATTGAAACACGATCAATACCTCCGGTTTCAGTAACACAAAATCTTGCAATAACCCTTCCCTGGACACCATTAGTCTTAGCGATTTCAGGGTATTTTGTATTTTTTCCTATAAAGCTGAGAAGGGCACTGTCGCCTCCCGGGAACATTGGCATCTCCTCTACAACAACAAAGGGTTCTCCTTCTTTGTGTTCTATGGCAGGACGGGGGGAAGAGAGAAACTCATATGGAATCATATATCTGAATCTGACCGGCTTGCCATTTTCTTTACCCGGTTCCCATGCTGGCATAAGTTTTGTAACACGCAAAGCTTCAGCATCCAGAGAAGGTGAAACGCCATAAACTATTTTATAATCTGAGAGTGTTCCGTCTTTTTCAATAATCACTCCCACGCTTACAAAACCTTCAACACCCAATTCCTTTAATTTTGGATCGTATTTCAGGTTTTCGTTCCTGAATTTTGATAATTCCTCTTTTCCACCCTTGAATTTCGGCAATTCTTTTGTATAGGTGTAAATTGTATCACTATTAATGACCTCAAACTGTGACGGTCTTTTCGGTGCACCGCCATCTAAAGAGAATGTTATCGGCACCATGTACCATACCGGTACTGGCTTGCCGCCCTGTACTCCGGGCTGGAAGTCGGCAAGAGTGCTTACAACTCTCAGTGCCTCTGCATCAAGTTCAGTTGAAACACCTTGTAATACTTTTGCCTGCGACACTTTACCTTTTGAGGTAATGCAGAATCTCACAATTACCCTGCCCTGAGTACCATTGTTTTTTGCAGTTTCAGGATATTTCGTATTCATGCCAATATATTTTAAAAGTTCCGCATCCCCACCGGGATACATCGGCATCTGTTCAACAACAACAAATGGTACCTCCATATCATCTTCCTCTCTGACAACTTTTTGATTATCAGCGGGAGGAGGTGGAGGGGGAGGTGGTGGTGGTGCAACTTCAGTGGGTGCAGTTTTTGACTTTTTACCAGCGGAACATGCTGAAATAACTGCTATGGTAAGCAGCAGGGCCGGAATAATGAATATTAGTTTCATATTTACCGGTAGTCTGAAAAAGTTTTTCGTTTTCATTTTAATCGGGTTTACTTGAATTTTATAACAACATAAATATCAATAGTCGGACAAAATCAAAGATACAACTAATATATTAGTTGTGCAACTAAATTATTAATTATATTAAAATATTTTAGGATTTTTTGTGTATGGAATGGTCGCGACCATTCCCTGCACAAGGAAGGTTCGCGACCCTTCCTTACACAAAATATGCGGGCAGGTCTAACGCAAGGTAAATGAAATAGGCACCATATACCACACCGGTACAGGTTTCTCGCCCTGTCTTCCTGGTTTAAATGAAGGAAGTGTTTTGACGACCCTTATAGCTTCTTCATCGAGTTCCGGTGAAACACCTTTAAGGACACTAATCTGGCTGACGCCGCCTTTGGCAGTAACGCAGAATCTTATAATAACTCTTCCCTGAGTATTATTTTCCTTGGCAACTTCAGGGTAATTTGTGTTTTCGCCTATGTATTTAAGCAACTCTATATCTCCTCCCGGGAACATTGGCATCTCTTCAACAACAACGAACGGTACCTCATTTGAAATTTCTTCTTCAACTGTATTCTTATTGTCAGCAGGCGGCGGCGGTGGAGGCGGAGGTACTGCATCGGCATATTTATAGGCTGAAATAGCCAGAAAAACAATAATTGTTACAGGTATTACAAGAAGTAGTTTGATTGCTGCAATGGATGATGTACGTTTTTTTGTCATCATAATCATCCTTTTCTTTATAAGTGAAGGATTAGAGAAACTGTTAGTGAGGTTGAAGGCTTTTGATTTAAATACCTGGCTAAGAAGGAGGCTCTGATAACTGACAACAGGAACACCTGAACTTAGACAGCCCTGGTCTGCCTGAAACTCGTGAATAGCTCTCAGTGAACGGTCAACAAGATAAACTACAGGATTAAACCACTGAAAAGCTTTAACAATTTCAATAAATATTATATCGATGAAATGATTACGGTGCAGATGGTTTTGTTCGTGTCTGATAATTTCACCAGATTCTTCAGAGCTAAGCCTTGTATTTATAAAAATATAGCCCATTGCAGAAAACCCTGCAGTGTTGAATCCATGAAATCTTATTATTCTGCTGCCGGCATTTCTCTGTCTTATTATTAAATACAGCAGGCTGAAAAAATCGATTAGCAACTTGAATAATAATGCAAGCACACCTATTGTATATATAGTATAGATAAGCTGAAGGGCGCGTGCTGATGTTATCCATGTCCCTGCACCAGCTGCATCCGATTTGTCAGCAGAAACAAATACCTCCTCCAGAAGCCTGCCAAACTGTTGAATATTAAGTGGTTTTAAAGTCTGAAAGGTAATAAGCGGAAAGATTATCGCAAAAGCCAGAGAAAGAAGAATGTATGCTCTGTTTCGGCCATAAGCTGTATCTCTGCTCAAAAGTAATGTATATACAAGATAAAAAGCAGCAAGATAAATCCCGACTTTAACCATATATATTAATAGTATATTCATCTATTTCGCTTTTTGCTTTTTTACTTCACCTTCCATTATTTTCATTATCTCTTCCATCTCTTTGACCGAAATGCTTTTTTCTTTGGCAAAGAAGCTTACCATCTTCTCAAATGAATTTGAGAAATAGTCATTTACAAAATTGCTCAGGTGTTTTTTGGAATAGTCGCTTTTAGAAATCAGGGGATAATACTCATGGGTTCTCCCATAAGCTTTATGTGTTACAAATCCTTTATCCTGAAGGATCCTTACGATTGTACTTACAGTGTTATATGCAGGTTTTGGTTCATCAAAGTGTTCGAGAATATCCTTTACAAAACCCTTCTGCAGTTTCCATAAGACCTGCATCACTTCTTCTTCTGCCCTGGTTAACTCTCTCATAGCTTATACATTTGATTAAATATATATGTTCACTTAACGGTTCAACGGTTCAACGGCTCAACGGTTCGTCGGTTTAGTTTCTTGCACCCTGCACCCTGCACCCTGCACTTTTTATTCCGCCAATCCCAAATATACAACGAAATATTTAGTTATGCAATAATATTTTAATATTATTTAACTTTTATACTATATGTCAGATTACAGCTCAATTAAGCTTATTCTAATTGAATTCACATTTTTTTATTGCAGCATTTATATTCGTTAAAAGCGAAAAAAAGTGTACTTTTATTTTTTATTGTTGAAATGCGGTGCTGATACCGGAAATTGAATTATATAATAATGAAGATAGGAATTTTCTTTGAGAATCTCAGAATTTCATTCAGAGCGATAAAATCCAATAAAGTGAGGGCGATCCTGACAATGGGGATAATAGCAATTGGTATTATGGCTCTTGTTGGGATACTTACTGCAATTGATTCAATTAAATCCTCATTGACAAATCAATTCACAATGATGGGAGCCAATTCATTCACAATTACTTCAAGAGGGATGAATATTCAGATAGGAAACAGCAAGACCAGGGCAAAGAATTTTTCTAGGATATCATACAGGGAGGCTGTAGATTTTAAGACCCGTTTTACCGAGGCTGCGTGGGTAGCTATCTCCTTTAATGCCTCATCTCTTGCAACTGTAAAATACAGATCAGAAGAGACAAATCCGAATGTGGGGCTGACAGGAGTTGACGAAAATCATCTTACTGTTTCTGGTTATGAAATTGAATCAGGAAGGAATTTCAGTGCGGAAGAGATACAGCTTAATCGTCATTTTGTGCTTGTGGGGGCTGATATTGTCAAAGATCTTTTTCCGGCAGGGGTTGATCCTCTGGGAGAAGAGATTACAGTTGCAGGAATGAAGCTTAATATAATAGGAGTTCTTAAAAGCAAAGGTGCCAGTGCCATAAATGGAGACAGGGTTTGTTTTATGCCTGTTTCAACAGCCAGGCAGTATTTTTCGCGACCAAATATGACATTCAGCATAACTATCATGCCTATAAATCCTGTAAATCTTGATATGATGACAGGCGAGGCCGAGGCTATTTTCAGAATAGTAAGAAACCTTGCTGCTTCGGATGAATCGGATTTTAATATAAATAAGAGCGATAACATAGTTAAAATGCTCCTTGAAAACATCAAATATGTTACTCTGGCGGCTACAATTATTGGACTTGTAACACTTTTCGGTGCTGCTGTGGGATTAATGAATATTATGCTTGTTTCAGTAACTGAACGGACAAGAGAGATAGGGGTAAGAAAAGCTATCGGTGCCAAAACCCAGACTATAAAGTCACAATTTCTTATGGAGTCAATTATGATTGGCCAGATGGGTGGTTTCTTTGGTATAGTATTGGGAATTCTAATGGGTAATATTGTATCCTCAATGCTAAAATCGAGTTTTGTAGTTCCGTGGGTTTGGGTTATTTCAGGAATTGTGGTTTGTTTTATTGTCGGGGTTGTTTCTGGTTATGCACCTGCTGTTAAGGCTGCAAATATTGATCCTATTGAAGCTTTAAGATACGAATAAAATTATCCGATTATGGAAAAACATGTAATACAGGAAGAGTTAAAAAATTGTCCGGGAATAGTTTATTACCCCGAGACAAATAAGCTTGAACTTGTCGGACGTTCGATTCCTGAAAACCCTGAGCTTATTTTCAGGCGTCTCGAAGAATGGATAGTATCCCATTTTGAGAAGAATAATGCACTTATAGTTAATATTCAGCTGGAATATATAAACAGCGGTTCATCAAAGTATCTTTATGAAGTGCTCAAACGTCTTACAAGTTACAGCCGGAGCGGTAAAAATGTTAAGCTTAAATGGTTATATGAAGAGGATGATGAGGCTATGCTTGAACTTGGTGAACATTACCGCGATACTGCGGGAATACCATTGGAGATTGATATGATAGTATAAAAAAAAGAGAGGATTTTTCCTCTCTCTTTTTTTCTGGTTATTTCACTGTGTTCATGTGAGCAATAAGATCGAGAAGCTTACATGAGTAACCCCACTCGTTGTCGTACCATGAAACCACTTTAACGAAATTGTCATTAAGAGCGATACCTGCTTCTGCATCGAATATTGATGTGCGAGGGTCGCCGTTGAAATCGCTTGACACAACTGAATCTTCAGTATATCCAAGGATTCCTTTAAGTGAACCTTCAGATGCAGTCTTCATAGCTTTCTTTATCTCGTCGTAGCTTGCTGCTTTCTCCAAACGAACTGTTAGGTCAACAACTGATACGTTAAGTGTTGGAACCCTGAATGCCATACCGGTAAGTTTGCCTTTAAGTTCCGGAATAACTTTTGTAACAGCTTTTGCTGCACCTGTAGATGAAGGAATGATGTTACCTGCAGCTGCACGGCCACCTCTCCAGTCCTTTTTTGAAGGACCATCGACAGTTTTCTGTGTTGCAGTAGTTGCATGAACAGTTGTCATCAGACCTTCAAGAATACCGAAATTATCGTGTAAAACCTTTGCAACAGGAGCAAGGCAGTTGGTTGTGCATGAGGCATTTGAGACAAACTGCATATCAGCTTTGTATTTCATATGATTAACACCCATTACAAACATAGGTGTATCATCTTTTGAAGGAGCTGACATAACAACACGTTTAGCACCTGCAGTTATGTGGCCCATCGCTGTATCCTTTGCCAGAAACAGTCCTGTGCATTCAAGAACATATTCTGCTCCAACCTCATTCCATTTCAGGTTTGCGGTTTCTTTTTCGGCAGTAATGCGTATGCTCTGTCCGTTTACAACAAGTTTGCCATCCTTAACTTCAACTTTTCCGTCGAATCTTCCATGAACGGTGTCGTAACGAAGCATATAAGCAATATAATCCACATCGAGGAGGTCGTTGATTCCGACTATTTCTATGTCGTTCCTCTTCAAGGCAGCCCTGAACGCCAGACGGCCGATCCTGCCAAAACCGTTGATACCTACTTTAATTTTTGACATTTCTATATCATTAAATTGTTAATAATTGTGATATACAAAAATAATATTTTCCGGGTAAAACCCAAGTTATAAAAAAATCAATCCTTTTTTTTCTTCCTGAAGAGATTGGAAAAGCTGTTTTCATCCGGTTTAAGAGGGTCTACAATCATTCCGAATCTGTAGCTTACAAAGAGTGAGAAGAACAATGATTTATTATTTGAACCTGCCATGATGGGGATCTCTTTTGGAAAAGCGTTAACCATTCCACCTAATTCAATGGCATGTATTACTTTATCCTCTTTACTGTATTCAAAATTGAAACCGCCTTTAGCATATAAGCCAGGCATTATCTTCATTTCGTTAAATCCTTTGAAGAACGGTGCTCTGCTGTAAATTTCCTGTGGAAGCGCCAGCGAATTGTTAAACTTTTCTTCCTTTATAACATACCCGTCAGGGGCAGAATAAACTACCCGGTAATAAACTGGCTTATAAAGAGCCAAAAGCGGGCCTGCGGAATAAAAATACCTGACTGCAATACCTCCAAGATCAGCTTTCTTATAGATTTCGTGCTGTCGTCCTATTCCTGCCCTGATATAAAAAGTGAAATTGAGCTTACCGAAGATAAATGATCCTCCCTGCTGGTAATAACTTGGCTGTCTGTACTCCTTGGAATTTTTCAGGACTCCCGCATCAAACTCAATTATGCGCTTATTTAGAAAATTGATTCGGTCTGCTACCCTGTAACTGGCACCATAACCATCTGTATTAATAAGTATTCCGAGGGATCTTTCGTTGCGAAAAAAGACTTTCTGTTGCTCGTTAATATCCCCCTGGCCATAGACTGCATATGTACCAAGAAATAAAATGACCGCTGTTATAAGCAGCTTTTTCATAATATTGCTAACTTATAAAATTGGGGAACTTAAGGAACAGAAACTGAATCAGACATTTCTTCCAGCCTGCTCTGTGTTGGTTTTAGAGTATGCCGGGCATTCCTTTTTATTACAGGAACTTACAACCATAGTCAAAACGAAGAAAGCTATAACCAAAACTGCAAATCTTTTCATACGGGATACATTATTAATTAATCACAAAAATAAACTTTTCATTCTAAAAACAATCTTTGTGCCAAAAATAAAATTTCATCGGCATTTCTAATAGTTAAATTCCTTAATAGAACTTTAATAACAACAACAAAAAATATAAAAAGGTTCTGTCGCGACAACTTTTTTATTGTTTTTTTGTTTCTCTTGTAATATTAAAATTACTGGAAATGAGACATTATTATATATTTTTTATAACACTAATATTTATTACCGCTATGAGTGAAGAATCCTTTTCCCAGGAAAAACTGAAATATTATGATCTTACAAAAGCTGAGTCGTCGGTTATAAATAATAAGGGTACCGAATTGCCTTTTATAGGAAAATTTACAAAACATTCAGAAAAAGGGACTTATGTGTGTAAAAAGTGCGGTGCAGCCCTGTATAATTCAACGGATAAATTTAACTCGGATTGCGGATGGCCAAGCTTTGATGATGAAATAAAGGGTGCTGTAATCAGATATCCTGATGCTGATGGTATGAGAACTGAAATTGTGTGCGCAAATTGCGAAGCTCATCTTGGTCATGTATTTACCGGAGAGCATCTTACCTCAAAAAATGTCCGTCACTGCGTTAATTCAGTCTCACTCGATTTTGTTCCTGCCCAGCTGAAAACAGGGAGATATGGAACAGCAATTTTTGCCGGAGGCTGCTTCTGGGGTGTCGAATACTTTCTTCAGAAATCCCCCGGGGTAATATCAGTGACATCGGGATATATAGGAGGAGAGGTAAAGAATCCTACATACAGGGAAGTCTGTACAGGCAACACCGGTCATGCCGAAGCTGTAAAAATTGTCTACGATCCGGCTAAAACAACTTACGAAAACCTGCTTAAACTCTTTCTCGAGATACACGACCCGACACAGGTTGGCCGTCAGGGACCAGATGTTGGTGATCAGTACAGGTCAGAAATATTCTATCTGAATGACGAACAGAAAAGCATTGCTGAAAAAAATCTTAATGTCCTGAAAACCAAAGGAATGAAAATTGCCACTGCTGTTACAAAAGCATCAGAATTTTATCCTGCGGAGGCCTATCATCAGGATTATTATTTCAACAATGGAAAGGTTCCATACTGCCATGCTTATACGAAGAGATTCTAATTTAGAATTGGTATGTTTTAGCAAAAAAGTGATTACAATTTTACCTGAAAGTCAACCAATCAATTAACTTTAGCAAGTTTTAATTGATTCTTTTAAGGTAAAATGAACAAACGAAATAGCAGCAGCAAGACTTTTATTACAAAAAGGGCTAAAACCTGGTTTATAATTCTGGGTTTTACAGCGGGACTTATCTTTCTGATAGGTGGTAAAAAGGTTGTAAAGTATACATCTACCGACAGCTATTGTATGTCGTGCCATATTCACCCAATGGCCGACCAGAGCTGGTTGCTCTCTACTCATCACAAAACTAAATCCGGCACTATAGTTCATTGCGCAGAATGCCATTTACCACCTGAAGGACAGGGGTATCTTTTTGCAAAGGCAAAACATGGATTTAAGGATGTGTATGGATATTTGTTTAAAGACAGCGCTGAAATTAACTGGCAGGAGAAAAAACAGCTTGAGAATGCCAAGAAGTTTGTATATGAGAAATCCTGCCTGAAGTGTCACCAGAATCTTTTCCCGGTAACATTATCAGTTGACGGAGGTAACGCCCATCTTTTCTACACTACAAGCAAAGATCCCCTTAGTTGTATCAATTGTCACCTAAATGTGGGGCATTATGACAAAAATGCTCTCCACGCTCACAATACAGGATTCGGAGTTAATGTGACTGCCGATCAGACTCTTTTTACAGAACCGGCTAAGGTAGATAAATTTGAAAGTTTCACGGAAAAGATTCCCGGGACAAACGTTTCTTTCGAAATGGTTGCCCTTCCAGGAGGCACTTATAATATGGGATCACCGGAATCTGAACAATTAAGAAAACCCGACGAAGGACCAGTACGCAAGGTTGCTGTTTCAAAATTCTGGATAGCAAAAACAGAAGTAACATGGGATGAGTATCTGGCCTTTTTCAGAGCGACTGGTTCACAGGGCAGGACTGAAGGTCAGGTAATTGTGAAAAAGAATGTTGATGCAATAAGCGGCGCAACACCTCCGTGGGGTGCTCCCGACCAGGGATGGGGTAAAGGATCAAGACCTGCAATAACTATGTCGTGGCATGCTGCCAGTGTTTACTGTCAGTGGCTTTCAAAAGTTACAGGTAAAAAATACCGGTTACCAACCGAAGCCGAATGGGAATATGCCTGCAGGGGAGGAACTGAAACTCCTTATTTCTTCGAAGGAAGTCCTAAAGATTATACCTCCGAAGGATTCTTTAAGAAAATTTTCGGAGCCGACACCGCAATAATTGCTTCAAAGGTAGTTTATAAGCAAAATAGTCTTTCGCGGACCCAGGAACCTTCGAAGGTTAAGGGAAATCCGTTTGGCTTGCTGAATATGTCAGGAAACGTAGCTGAGTTTTGCCTGGATTTCTATTCAGCCGATACTTATAAAGCCGATACTGTTGCTGCTGTAAACCCGCGGGGTCCGATAAAAGGATACGAGCATGTTATCCGTGGTGGCTCATTTAAAAGCGATGCAAAAGATGTGAGAAGTGCCGCTCGCGATTTTACAAAGACAAAAGCATGGCTGGTTACTGATCCTCAGCTTCCGAAGAGTATCTGGTGGTACTCCGATTGTATCGATGTTGGCTTCAGAGTAGTGCTTGAGACCGACAGTATTACAGGAAAATAAATAAAACATAACATTAAAGATATGCAGAACATTGACAGACGTAAATTTATTGGAACAACAGCCCTGGCCGGTATCGGATTAGCCGGAGCAGGAGCATTACTGGCATCTTGTAAGAAAAAGCCTGATGTTCAGGTCCTCGGACTTCCTCCGATCCTTAACGGTGCTCCCAAAGGCAAAAAACTCAGAGCCGGACTTGTCGGTACAGGAGCCAGAGGAACCGGAGCAGCAGTGAATTTCATAAGCTCAGGTCCCGACCTTGAAATAATTGCCCTTGCAGATGTTTTTCAGGATAAGATAGATGCATGCCGCGAAAGATTTGCGTCATTCAATCTTCCGATTAAAGCCGAGAATTGCTTCGTCGGGTTTGACGGATATAAAAAGCTTATGGCTCTTCCTGATATTGATGTTGTCATCCTTGCAACTCCTCCGCAGTTCAGACCTGAACATCTTCTGGAAGCTGTAAAAAACAATAAACACGCCTTTCTTGAGAAACCGGTTGCCGTTGACCCCGTGGGAATCAGATCGGTTATTACTTCTGCGAAAAAAGCCGAGTCGCTTGGATTATGCATTGTTACAGGAACACAAAGACGCCACCAGGAGGATTATATTGAGACCTATAAGCAGGTTATGAACGGAGCTATAGGGACAATTACTTCCGCCAAGGCATTCTGGAATCAGGACCATGTTTGGTTCCGTGAGAGAGAAAAGGAGTGGGACGATATGACATATATGATACGTAACTGGAACAATTTCTGCTGGTTATGCGGCGACCATATCCTCGATACTCATGTACACAATATAGATGTTATAAACTGGTTCATGGGCAAACATCCCGAGAAAGCAATCGGCTATGGTGGCCGTCACCGACGGGTTACGGGCGACCAGTACGATTTCTTCAGCATCGATTTTGATTATGGCAACGGAGTAAGTTCGCACAGTATGTGCCGTCAGATTGACAGTTGTGCAAACTCCACAGGTGAAATTATTATGGGAACTGAAGGCTATACAAATTGCCAGAATAAGATCTGGGACCTGAAAGGAAACATCAAATGGCAGTTTGAATATCCAAAGGATGAGAATGGAAATCCAATGAATGCAATTAAGATTCCTCCTTACGTGCAGGAGCATATGCATCTGGTTCATGCCATCCGTACAGGGAATTATGTGAATGAGGGAGAGGCAACTGCTATTTCAACACTCACAGCAATTATGGGACGCACAGCTGCTTATACCGGCAAACTCATTACATGGGATGATATTTTCAAATCCGATATGGATCTGGGTCCTGCCAAAATAGAGTTCGGCCCGGTTGATATGGTTTTTGAGACTCCGGTACCTGGCACTCCTGTTGTTGTTTAATTAATAAATACACTTTAAAATGACAAATAAATCATCAAGACGGAATTTTGTCAAACGTTCTGCAGCCGTGGTGGCCGGCTCGATAATTCTGCCTCAAATATTTCCATCCTCGGTATTTGGCAGGGGTGGCCGGATTGCACCGAGCGACAGGATTGTTATGGGTTGCATTGGAACAGGCTCCCAGGGGATGAGCAACATGCACAGTTTTATGGAACTTAAAGACCAGGTCCAGTTTGTGGCTGTTTGCGATGTGGATTCAAAACACCTGGCGAGTGCTAAAGAAAGAGTTGATGTTAATAACAAAAACACCGACTGCCGCACTTATGTTGATTATCGCGAATTTCTTGAAAAAGAAAAGGTTGATGCTGTTTCCCTGGCTTTGCCCGATCACTGGCATGGTATAATCTATACCGAAGTGGCAAACAAGAAATTTCATGTTTATGGAGAAAAACCAATTTGCCGGACAATACAAGATGGTCAGACAATTGTAAAAGCCGTTAAGAATAATAATATTATCTGGCAGACAGGCAGCTGGCAGCGTTCTGAAGCTCATTTCAGAAGAGGTGCAGAGCTTGCTATTAATGGCAGAGTTGGAAAAGTAAAGTATATCGAGGTTGGATTGCCGGATGGCGGAAACAACATAGGAACACCACCTGTACAGCCTGTTCCTGCTGAACTCAACTGGGAAATGTGGCTGGGACCGGCACTTAAGGTTCCATATCGTGGTGTTTCTCATTGGGACTGGCGCTGGATTCTTGACTACTCTGGAGGACAGTTAACCGACTGGGCGGGGCATCACGTCGATATCGCCAACTGGGGAGCAGGACTTGAGCATACCGGACCTGTTGAGATATCAGGTTCAGGGATTTACCCGAAGGAAGGGCTTTTTAATGTACCTGTTGAGTATGATTTTCTATGCAAGTATTCGAACGGAATTGAAATGCGTGTTGCCAATGCAGCGAGGATGAATCATGGAATGGGTACTACCTGGCATGGCGATCTGGGATGGGTGCACGTTGACAGAGGTAATGTTCTGAAAGCTTCAGATCCGAAAATTCTTGAAGAGGTAATTGGTGAAAATGAGATTCAATTATATAAGAGTGATAATCACTGGCAGAATTTTATTGATTCAGTCCGCTCAGGAAAACCTGCAATTTGCCCTGTAGAAGTTTCATACAGAGCAATTTCTGTGGGACTTCTTGGCGAAATAGCTATGACAACGGGGCAGACTATTAAATGGGATCCGGAAAAAGAGGTTATACTCGACAATCCAAGGGCCAGCAGAATGCTTAGCCGGCCTTACCGTCAGCCATGGACATTACCAACTGTTTAATCTGAAAGAAATATGAAAAAACAATATTTACTTATTATAGTTATCGGACTTTTTGCTATCCTTTCATCCTGTAAGAATGAGGAAATATATAAAACCCTGATTATTACCGGCCAGAATAACCACAACTGGCAGGTAAGCTCACCATTATTGAAACAGATACTTGATGAGACAGGGTTGTTTACATCTGAAATAGTAAAAACTCCTGAAAAAGGTGGTGATATGGCAGCATTCAACCCCGATTTCACGAAGTATAAACTTATTGTAATTGATTATAATGGCGATTCATGGTCCGACAAAACAAACACTGCCTTTGTTGATTATGTGAAAAATGGGGGCGGGGTTGTAATTTATCATGCAGCCGATAATTCTTTCCCCGGCTGGAAAGAGTATAACGAAATGATTGGTCTTGGCGGCTGGGGTGACCGTACAGAAAAAGATGGTCCATATGTATATTATAAAAATGATACTCTTGTTACTGATACAACTGCAGGTATAGGCGGCACACACGGAGCCAGGAGGGAGTTTATAGTAAAAACCAGAATTACTGATCATCCTGTTACAAAAGGACTTCCGAAAAGATGGCTTCATGGAACTGATGAATTATATAGTCTTTTGAGAGGTCCGGCTAAGAACATGCAGGTTCTCGCAACTGCATTTGCGGATTCATCGAAAGGCGGAGGTACCATGCGCGATGAGCCAATGCTTATGACAATAACCTATGGTAATGGCAGGATTTTCCATACCGCCATGGGACATGCTGATGAAGGTGGCGGACCGGCGATGCAGTGTGCAGGATTTATTGTTACACTGCAGCGGGGCGCTGAATGGGCGGCTACAGGAAATGTCACACAACTTGTTCCTTCCGATTTTCCAACTGCGGCAGGAGTGGTTCTTCGACCCGATTTTAAAGAAATGACTCTCGATGAGGTATTGGCAAATATTGGTAGTTATGATATTACCAAAAGCACAAAGTATATCACATATCTTCAGCATTATATCAGTCAGCTTGGCGGTGATGAGAAAGGATTGCTCAACCTTGAGAAGCTTATGGTAAGAATACTCATAAGCAAAGATGCAACGGTTGAAGCCAAGAAATTATTACTTCGCGAATTAAGCTGGATGGGAAGTGAGTATTCAGTTTCAGCCATAAAGGACCTTACAGCAAATGCTGAACTGAAAGATGAAGCTGAATTTGCACTGGCCCGCCTACAACCACTGAATAAGTAGTTATCGGTTAGGGCACATATTTATGTTTTTTCTCTGTGGTTCTCTGTGATTCTCTGTGTCTCTCTGTGTAACTAAAAAGAACTTACACAGAGCTCACAGAGGAGGCACAGAGTTCCACAGAGGTAATCAATTACAATTAGAGTAATGCTATCACTGGTTATTCCAATATTCAATGAAGAGAAGCTGATTGATGAGCTTGTTAAAAGAACAGTTTCTGCTCTGGAAAATATTACTGCAGGTTATGAAGTGATATTTGTCGATGATGGCAGTACCGACAGAAGTCTGGCCATGATTCTTTCGTACAGGAAAAATAACCCAAAGATCAAAGTTCTTTCCTTATCAAAAAATTTTGGTCATCAGGCTGCATATACAGCAGGACTGGAACATGCAGCCGGCGATATAGTGGCAATGATGGATGGGGATCTTCAGGATCCGCCGGAACTCCTTGCTGAGATGTACCGGAAAATCACAGTTGAGGACTTTGATATTATAAGCGGCAAAAAGACCGGCAGAAAAGGTAATAAGGGACGGAACCTCTATGCTTTTTTATTTCATGCATTTTTCAGAAAAATCGGTGAAGTAAAAAACATTGAGAACTCAGGAAATTATTCAATGATGAAACGGGAAGCGCTGAATGCACTTCTCTCGATGAAAGAGAAAGTGAGGTATCTGCCTGGCTTAAGAACCTTTATCGGCTTTAAACAAGGGTACGTGGAATTTGTCAGAGACGACAGGCTCCGTGGCAACCCTAAAATGAGTATTGGGAAATTATTCGTTCTTGCAGCAGATGCTGTATTCTCATTTTCACGATTACCGATCCGATTCTGTCTGATCTTAGGATCAATAGGGGCACTTGTATTTATGGGAGCCGGCATCTATGTGGTTATTGCAAAGGCATATGGATTTGCTGTAATCGGCTGGTCATCAACTTTGCTGAGTATATATTTCCTGGGATCTATACAGCTCATATTTCTTGGAGTCCTTGGTGAATATGTATACCGCAGTTATAAGGAAGCACAGAACAGGCCAATTTATTTTGTTAAGAAATATTACGACGACGTTCAGTGAACCGAATGAATGAGAAGTGGTTAAGATATATTTTCTATTCATCTTCTGCAGCTCTCCTGGTAATTCTTTTAGTTGCTCAAAAAGATGCCGGGATCTCCTGCGACGAAGTTCTGCATTATAATCATTCCGTATCAGTTTATAATTATTTTGCCACACATGGAGCGGATCAGTCTGCGCTGAATACTCCTGTTACAAATCTGAAATATTACGGACAGTCGTATGATAATTTTGTAACAATTGTTACAAAATGGCTTGGCATAGAAGACGTATATAGTTTCAGACACATAATGAGTACAATTGCAGGCTGGCTTGCCATGATTGTTACTGCTCTCTTTGCTATATGGCTTTCGGGTTATTCGGCAGGTATAATTACTTTGATCCTTTTTGCACTTTCGCCAACTTTTATTGGGCATTCACTTAATAATCTGAAAGATATACCTTTTGCTCTGGGCTATATTTCAGGCATTTTTATGATTGTTAAGTTTGTGTTTTCTGACAAAAAAGTATCACCCGGATTAATTGCGATGCTTATTATCACCCTCGCATTCACAATCAGCATCAGGGCCGGGGGGTTAATCCTGATTTGCTATTTAGGATTGTTTGTTTTTATATACTGGCTGTACAAATATCAGACGGTAAGGAATATAGGATTTGCAGAAGTGAGGAGTAAAGTGTTACTTGTTGTCCTTATTTCAGGAGTGGCCTGGTTTATGAGTATCCTTTTATGGCCATTTGCATTGCAGAGTCCGGTTAAAAATGTCCTGGAATCATATAAAGTGATGGCTCATTTTCCTGATACTTTCAGACAGATCTTTGAGGGGAAAGTGGAATGGTCAGATTTTATGCCATGGTATTATCTCACAAAATCTATGTTAATAACAATCCCATGGATCGTACTTATAGGGTTAATTATGTTTTTAGTTTTCCTGTACCAGTTCATCAGAGCGGGGAAGGGATTTATTTTAGGAATGATTTGTTTTACAGTGTTATTTCCACTCTTTTTTGTTCTTTACGCGAAATCAAATCTATATAGTTCATGGAGGCAGTTTCTTTTTCTGTATCCGGTAATTGTTTTGCTGGCCTCATTGGGTTTTACAAGATATTTTATTGAACAAAAAAGAAAATATCTCCTTTGGTTTGCATTCATATGGTTCGCCTTTCTTTCGCTTCATCCCCTGAGGTTCATGATTAAGAACCATCCTTATTATTATCTCTATTATAACCAGTTTACAGGCGGTTTGAGAGGAGCATATTCCAATTATGAAACTGATTATTATTATGTTAGTCAGACTGAAGCCTCTGAATGGCTGATAAAATATATTAGTCAGAAAAATATTTCAGGTAAAGTAAAAGTGAAGGCTACCTACCCGGTTCAATGGCAATTCAGGAATCATCCTGAGATTGAAACCTCCTATTTCAGATGGGAGGAGAGGAGTATGTCGGACTGGGATTATGCAATTGTGGTTAACAGGTATATTTCACCGTATCAGCTGGATAATAAAATCTGGCCTCCTGAAAATGCAATACATATTATATATGCAGATGAAATACCAATCTGTGCGGTTATCGAAAGAAAAACAAAAGATGATCTGTCTGGCTATAAGGCATTAACAGAAGGCAGATACAAAGATGCCGTAAACTTTTACAGAAAGGTATTTCCCGTTGATGATGGAGATGAAATGAATTTTTATAATTTTGCTGCGGCTTTGTATAAGGATGGACAATATCTGAAAGCAGATTCGGTACTGAAAAAAGGGCTGGAGAAAAATCCTGATTTTGAACTTATACTGATGTACCTTGGAAATATTGCAAGGGCAGAGGGGAGACAAAATGATGCAATCGGACATTACGAAAAAGTTATACAGGCAAACAGAAAGTACTTTGAGGCCTATGTCGGATTGGCGCAATTATTAACTGCGGAAGATGTTATGAGAGCCCGTTCACTTTTACGAACATGCCTTACAATATCGCCGCAGTATAAGCCTGCAATTATAGCACTTGCAGATACTTACAGAAAATCAGATCCGGCAATAGCCACGAAGTATGATGAATTGGCAAATTCTATTAAATAATTTTTAAACAATAAAAAAAATGAAAAGATCAGTTTTAGTTTTTTCGATGACAGCACTTCTTTTAATTAGCGGCGTTAAAATTGTTACAGCACAGGACCAGCCTGTTCCTAAGAAGGATACTGTTAATATGGATACAGATGCAAAACCAACATTCTACTATGCAACCGAAGATGAAAAATCAGAAGGCAAGGGCGGAAGTACAATGATGATTGCATTAATAGCTGGTGCTGTAATTGTTGTTGGTGCAGGAGCATTCTTCCTTTTGAAAAAGAAAAAATAATTAAGCTGGGGGCTTTTTGAAAAGTCTAAATCCATTAACCGCAGAGGACGCAAAGTCCCGATAGATATCGGGATTACACCAAGGTCTCAAAGAACTGAAATTTAACCTTTTAAACTTTGTGTACTTTGCGTTTGCTTAGCGTGCTTTGCGGTTAAAAAGTTATTTTCAGACACCTCCATGGATTTTATGAATAACCTACAATTATCTACAGCTCAGTTTGAGAACAGGAGCGGAGATAAGCTCTTTAATCTTTCAAAGATTGAAGAGCTTTCTGAAAAAGCAGCTCTTGCCGGTTCCCGGGTAATTGCATTCCATGAATGCTCTGTAACTGGTTATTCTTTTGCCAGGCAACTTTCAAAACAGCAAATGCTTGATCTGGCTGAGTTTGTTCCTGATGGACCCAGCGTGGTAAGGTTAACTCAGATTGCTTCGAAAAACAATATTGTAATTCTTGCAGGTCTTTTTGAGAAAGACAAAGAAGATAAGTTATATAAAACTTACGTATGTGTCGATAAGAACGGCCTTGTTGCAAAATTCCATAAAATTCATCCGTTCATTAATCCTCACCTCTCCCCGGGCAATAGTTATTGTGTTTTTGATCTGTTTGGATGGAAGTGCGGGATTCTGATATGCTATGATAACAATATCATTGAAAATGTGAGGGCTACAGCTCTTCTTGGTGCTGAAATTATTTTTATGCCTCATGTTACAATGTGCACCCCTTCAACAAGGCCCGGTGCCGGTTTTGTTGATCCTGAATTGTGGAAAAACAGGGAAAGGGAAACCAAAAAACTCAGAGAAGAATTTGACGGCCCAAAAGGCAGGGAGTGGTTGATGAAATGGCTCCCTTCAAGAGCCTACGACAATGGTATATATGTGGTTTTCTCAAACCCGATTGGGATGGATGATGATCAGCTTAAAAACGGCTGTTCAATGATAATTGATCCGTTCGGAGAGATTATTGCGGAGTGCCGTAACCTTGGAGATGATTTTGTTTCAGCTACACTTACTCCTGAAAAACTTAATCAGGCTGGTGGCTTCAGATATACAATGGCCCGTCGTCCGGAACTTTACAAAGATATTATTGGACAGCCGCACCATTCAGAGCAGAAGATAGCCTGGTTAGATACTGGTGAGAATAAACCTCATACTTAATTTTAGCGGCATTATGTCTGAGCAGGAAATCAGAGAGGAATTTTTCCCGGGGGAATATTCAATGACAGACATTCTCAATGCCTTTAAGGATGTGGTGGCATATTATAGTCCCACTCACAAGATAATCTGGATGAATGAGGCAGGTAAGAAGCAACTTGATATCAGAGATGACTCGTATATCGGAAAACTTTGCCACAGAGTTTGGTTCGACACGGAAGGACCTTGTCCGACCTGTCCTGTTGTAAGCAGAAAACTTGAACCTACCGAGAGGTTAATTACTCTTTTTAGTGACAGGATCTGGATGGTCAGACACACACCCTTATTCAACGCCGACGGAGTACTAACAGGTTTCATCGAATTCAGGGCAGATGTGACACATATCTCAAATTTAGAGAAGCAAATAATTGATGAAAGGGAGAAATATAAACTCCTTGCTGAGAATGGACCATTTGGTCTGATCCTTACTCAGAATAATAAGCCGGTATATACTAATAAGACCTTATTGGACTGGCTCGGATTTGAGTCGTTCTATGATTTTGCCGATGCCGATTTCCTGAGTTTCATTCATCCCCAGGACAGAAAACGTGCCCTCGAAATATTTCTGAAACTTAAAGACAATGAGATACCTTCACCATTCGTTGAAAAGCTTAGAGTTATAAACAGGGAAGGAAAAGTGTGCTATTACAGATTTGACCTGAAAAACAATATTATAGACAATCAGAAATTCATTCAGACAGTGATAAGTGATATTACTTCTGAAGTATTAAAGGACAAAAAACAGAAACAGGTTGCTGCTGATGCTCTGTATATGAACCAGAAAAATGCAATTCTTACTGATATAGAGAATGTGCTTTCAAAAACATTATCTGATAAAAAATCTCTGAAATCGGAAATGGAGTTCAAAAAGCTATTTGAAACCATAAACAGTTACAGACAGCTGGACAAAGACTGGAAAATGCTAATAGCCAATTTTGAGGAGGTTCATCCTGGTTTTTTCAGCAGGCTGAAAAAGACACATTCCAGATTGTCAACGAATGATATTAAGCATTGTGCCTGCATAAAAATGAATTTCGACACAAAAGAGATTGCCCGATTCTTTAATATCAAGGCTCCTTCAGTGCAGATCGGCCGTGTACGTTTAAAGAAAAAAATGAATCTTCCTGATTCCGCTGATCTGAGAAGTTATATACTGAATTTCTGAAAACAAGCGAGTTTCCTGCCCTGTTTTGATCATTAATCAGTTAATTATACAGATTTTCCTGTTGTTTGACAGCCGGTTTAAAACTACTTTTTGATCTCTCTTCCCTTTTTTAAATCAAATATTTTATTGTAATAGCTTTGTAATACCTGTATATGTTTTTATTATGTAGGTATTAATTAATTTCGGAACTGCAATAAAGTGGTTTATTGACATATAATTTCATTTATTCACACATAACTTTCATCTAACATGGCAAACCTATGACACATCTTAATGATCCTTCTCTCGTTGACTGGTCAAGGGCACAATTTGCCCTTACGGCCATTTATCACTGGTTATTTGTACCGCTCACATTAGGTCTTTCATTCATTATTGCTTTTATGGAGACACTGTATGTAAAGACAGGTAATGAAGAATGGAAGCGTATTACAAAATTCTGGATGACACTGTTCGGCATTAATTTTGCAATTGGTGTCGCAACCGGGATAATTCTTGAATTTGAATTCGGCACCAACTGGTCAAACTACTCCTGGTTTGTTGGCGACATCTTTGGTGCACCGCTTGCCGTGGAGGGAATTATGGCTTTCTTTATAGAAAGCACCTTTATTGCTGTAATGTTTTTCGGATGGAATAAGGTTAGTAAAAGATTTCACCTTGTTTCAACATGGCTTACTGCAATAGGTGCAAACCTTTCTGCACTATGGATTCTTGTAGCAAACTCATGGATGCAATATCCTGTAGGAATGCACTTCAATCCTGAAACAGTTCGTAATGAAATGACCAATTTCTGGGAAGTTCTTTTTTCACCTGTAGCAATAAATAAATTTCTGCATACAGTCTTATCAGGTTATATCGTCGCTGCAGTTTTTGTGATAGGTATCAGTTCCTGGTATTTACTTAAGAAACGTGAAATCAGATTTGCAAAACTGAGCATCATAGTTGCTGCGGTATTTGGTACGATAATGTCGGTCTTAATAATTCTTACCGGAGACCAGTCTGCCAGATTAATGGCTAATCATCAGCCAATGAAGTTCGCTGCTATGGAAAATCTTTATGATGGTCAGAGAAAAGCTCCTCTGGTGGTTTTCGGTCTTCTAAAAACCAATGATGGAATGAATAAAGAGGATTTTGCTGCAAAAATAGAAATTCCTAATTTTCTTTCTTCAATGGCATTTCTTGATAAAAACGCCTATGTACCAGGTATTAAAGATCTGACACAGGGTAATTCTGAATTCAGTATAATGTCAGTTGATGAGAAAATATCAAAAGGGAAGGTTGCTGTTCAGGCTCTTAAAGACTACAATATTGCCAAAAAATCGAAAGATGAGGCAGGTTTATCAGCTTCCCTGTCTGCACTTAATGAAAATTACAAATATTTTGGGTACGGGTACCTCTCAGAGGCAAGTCAGACTGTACCTCCTGTTAAATTAACTTTCTATTCATTCCGTTTAATGGTGGGGCTGGGATTCTGGTTTGTAATTCTTTTTATTATTGCGCTTGTCCTTATTTTAAGAAACAGGATAGAAAATAAAAAGTGGTTCCTTCGTGCCGCGATAATCAGCATACCGCTCGCTTATCTTGCTTCTCAGTTTGGATGGATCGTAACAGAGGTTGGTCGTCAGCCATGGGTTATCCAGGATCTTATGCCAGCCATAAAAGCCGTATCAAACATTAATGTTGGTTCGGTGAAAATTACATTTGTGCTTTTTGCAGTAACCTTTACCATTCTTCTGATAGCAGAAATTAAGATAATGGTTAAGCAGATTAAAATCGGACCTAAAGATGGAGGAAAAGAATAATGTTTGGAAGCTTATCACAAATCGCATTACAGCACTACTGGTATATTCTGGTATCGGTGCTGGGTTCCATTCTTGTATTCCTGTTATTTGTACAGGGTGGACAGACTCTGATTCGCCAGTTAGGTAAATCAGATGGAGAGAGAACTTTACTTATTAATACTATCGGCAGCAAATGGGAATTTACATTTACAACTCTGGTAACTTTCGGGGGAGCATTCTTTGCATCTTTTCCGTTATTCTATAGCACAAGTTTCGGAGGAGCTTACTGGGTATGGATATTAATTCTTTTTGCCTTCATAGTACAGGCAGTATCATACGAGTTCCGTTCGAAGCCTGATAATTTTCTCGGCAAAAATGTTTTCGACGGTTTTCTTTTTGTAAACGGACTTCTTGGCACTGTCCTCCTGGGTGCAGCAGTAAGCACATTTTTTACGGGTTCCAGTTTCATTATTGACAGCGAACGCCATTCAACATGGACTCTTGCAACACGAGGACTGGAAGCAGCACTGAATGTTCAGAACCTCTCTTTGGGACTGGCAATATTTTTCCTTTCACGTGTTCTGGCATGTCTCTATTTTTTCAAGACTATCAGCAATACTTCCATCATTGAAAGGGTGAAAAAGCAGTTGCTATACAATGCAATTCCCTTCCTTGTATTCTTTCTGCTTTTTACCGCAATGTTGTTGCTTAAAGACGGATTTGCTGTAAAACCCGAAACAGGAGAAGTATTTATGCAGCCATACAAGTATTTTAAAAATCTTGTAGAAATGCCAGTTGTAGCTTTATTGTTCCTGGCCGGTGTGGTATCTGTTCTAGCAGGTATAGCTCTTCCGGTAGTTTCATATTCAAAACATGGTGACAAGGCAATATGGTTAGGAGGACTTGGAACATTTGTAACGGTATTCTCCGTATTTCTGCTGGCAGGTTTCAATAATACTGCTTATTATCCTTCAGTTGCCGATCTGCAGAGTTCGCTAACAATTGCAAACAGTTCTTCCAGCCACTATACACTTACTGCTATGAGTTATGTCTCACTCCTGATTCCGTTTGTTCTTTTATATATTATTTATGTATGGAGGGCATTAACCAATAAAAAATCAGATATCAAAGATCTTGAAGGAGAACATGTTTATTAAAATACTAAATAATACATAGATATGATAACCCAGATAATTTGGCTGGCAACCCTGCCATTAATGATATTTATTGCCTTTCAGGTAGTTGCTTTGGTCTATAAATACATTGAGAAGAAACATAATCTTTAGTAGATTATCCATAGAGTGCAAGAGGTATAAAGGCGGAATTTTTTTGATAAAAATTCCAAATATACCTCTTGTTATTTTTAATAATTCAGGACATTCAAAGAAATACCAAACGTCACTTAGACAGCATAAGGAATCCTCATTTCCCTGACATATAATTTATTAGCCTCCGGATCATTAATGACTTCACCCTTAATTGGATCCCATGTTACTTTTCTGTTTGTTCGTATAGCAATATCGCCCATATGGCTGATTGTATCTGATATAATAGCTTCGTCAAGAGGACATAATTCTTTTGTTTTACCACTGATAACATCGAGAAAAGCCTGTCCCATTTTGTTATTTTCGCTGTTTATCCATCCATCTTTGTCTTTTGGAAAATTGTTCAGTTTTTGGTTTATCTCGGGTATATCCGATTGTGCTGAAGAACGGCTGAGCGAAATCCATCCTTTTGATCCCCAGAAAGTTGTGCCGTTTGTTTCTTTTATTGCACGATGGGCCAGTACTCCTGTTGCAGCAACATCATCGCTTGTAAAATGAAGCTCAAGTCCGTTATCATATTTACACTTAACATCCCACGACCAGATATTGTTATATAATCCTCCCGGAGCCCAGAATTGGCCTGTTCCCTCGCTTGAATATGATCCTGACACCTTATCTTTTATTATCCAAACCATAATATCAAGAGGATGAGCACCCCAGCCTCCAAGAAAACCAATGCTGTAATCATAATTAAACCATGAACTGTTATTTGTAACCCTGTCCGGACAATATGGTCTCATTGGTGCTGGTCCGGTCCACCTTTCGAAATCAAAATCAGCTGGCACAGGTACTTCATTACACACCGGACTTTCAACCGGATTTTTTCCTGGAGCCCATACATCAACTCGCTGTATATCGCCGATCAGTCCTTCCCTGATAATATCATAGCCAAGCTTCATATGATCAAAAGTACGTTGTTGAGTTCCATAGTGAAAACGGACATTGTTGGCAGCAAGTTCCCTGGAAAGAATTCCATATTCGGGATATGATAAACCGAGAGGTTTCGCCAACATTATGTGTTTTCCGGCACGGGCAGCCTTTATTGCAGCAAGAACATGCCAGTGATCGGGTGTTGTAATATGTACAGCATCAATATCTTTTCGCTGTAGCATCTCTTCAAAGTCGAGATACATGCTGCATTCGGGAAATGATTCATTATTTCCTTTGTAGAACTTATTAATCAGGTTAGCAGCATTTTCGCGACGATCTTTAAAAACATCAGATACCGCTATGTTATATGCTCCCTTAAGAGGCAGAAGGTAACTTATAAGTTCTTCAGTTCCTCTGGAGCCTACCCCAATGTGGCCAATCGTAATTCTGTCGCTTGGTGCAGTACCGCCTTTGCACGATTGGAGAATTGTTGGCAGAATTGCAACCCCGATAGCTCCTTTAATTGTACTCTGAACAAAGTCCCGTCGTGAAATCTTACTTTTATTTTTCTGTTGCATAGCGCAAATTTTTAAATTGATTCCTGATTTAATTTTATAATTTTAATTCAAGTATTGATCATATTTTTTATCCAGAGAAGAATTTCCGGTTTTTCCTGATAATATCCATACTCTGTATTTCAGTTGAAGTGTCTGACCCTTTTTCAAAATAATTTTCCCGTCATAAAGTACTGCAGGACTGTAATAGAAAAAAGGGATTTGAGGATCATTAAATAAATACCAGCTCATTGTTGGAGTACTATATTTCAGATCGGGAAACATTGCAATACCTGCATTATCGCCGTTCAAAGTTCTGAAGCCCATGTACAGCCAGTTATTTTTCCTGTAGTTTTGACTATCTGATGGTGCAATAATTAATGGAGATGCAAAATTCTGACTGAATCTTACCGATAGCCCGGAGTAGCCGCCCCATGACTGACTTTCAGGTTCACCCACAATAGGAGTCCGGTCAAGGATTATTTCGTCTGAAAGCGGTTTAAATTCAAAATCATGATCGATATAATAACTCCCATCTGTCAAAGGTGCAGAAATATGAATATTTCGATTTTCCTTCATAACTGCATCTTCATCAGCAGGATTATATTGTAGTTCAATTTGGATCTCAGCAGAATAATCAGAATTTTTTATAGTATTAATTTTTTGAATTTTTGTAACCCCTGCAGATTTGTAGCCGGTTTCATCTGATTTGAAATCATTAAGGTATTCCCAGTAATTCACACCATTTATGAATTTCCATGAAAACCATAAACCCAGATGCCATGGATGATCAGGTGGACTGACACAAGTCAATATAGAATTATTAACTGTAACAGGGTGGAAGTAGGGCTTCCCGAAACGATCGTTGAAATTGAACTTCCATATAATATTACTATTGCTTAAAAGGCTGAAAGTTGAGTCAGATCGTTCCCAGTTTAAATTAGTATTTTCCTGAACTGTTTTATCACAAAAATCTGATGGGAGTGAGTAGGTTACCTTTTTTTTTGCAGCCCACTGAGTTCCCCTTATAACCATGGCCTGCAAACCGGAATTCAGGAGTGCCCGCTCATCGTGTCCGAGAATCGTAAAAAAGCTCCTGCCTTTTCCTGTCTGGTTTACAAAAGCTGCAGGGCCGTTAATGCTGTGACTGTCCGTTTGGTCGATTGCCGAAACTGACGCAAGTGCCTTGACACCCGGATAGATTTCGGTTGATTCCCATAGCTCATCAGTAATATAAAAATTCTTGAATCCTTTAGTTATCGGATGCGATTGATCGAAGCCTTCAATTTTTCCGGTTTGTGCTTTTCCATGTTTTGTCTCTTTTCCCCATCTTCCGATACCTATCCTGTGATATTCATTCCAGCTGTAAAAAGAAGAAGCACCTGCATGTAATGAAACAACACCGCCACCTTCATTCACATATTTCAAAAAATCGCTTTCCCATTTTTCTGAAAGGCGTAAATCATTTTCAGGCCAGGTATTCCAGTTGCTGACTAATACATCGAATTTAATTAAGTCGTTGTATGATAGAGTATCAGGACTTTCGGTAATAGTTACCTTAAAAAGTCCTGATTCCTTATAGATTCTTGCCAGAAGGGGTGTTGTTTTTTGCCATTCGTGGTTGTTCTTCCCACTAAGGATCAATACATTGGTAAGATCTTTTCCGTTTTTATTATTACAACTTAATAATAATGAAACGATTGTAACTACTGATAAAAATCTGAGCGATGTATTATTTACCACAACAAATTATTATAATATGTATTGTCTAGAGCGACTTTTTAACCGCAAAGTACGCCAATTAGGCGCAAAGCACGCAAAGTCAAATAGTTTGTTTTCAGATCTTTGCGATCTTTGCGGTTAATGGATTTGAGCTTTTTTACAATTTAACCCATTTATTTCCGCTCTTATCCGATTCAACTACCGAATGAATAAACTTCATTCCCCTCACACCATCGTGAACTGTCGGGAATTCGCCGGCATTGAAATTTTCACCCCTTATCGATTTTGCAGCACCTTTATAAATGTTTGCAAGAGCTTCATAGATTCCCTCAGGATGACCGGAAGGCATTGTATGACTGCTCTCAGCAAACTTCTCATTATAACCATGGGCCGGTTTGTAGACTTTGGTGGGTTCCGAATCGCTAAGCATATATAAAAAATTCGGATCTTCCTGTGCCCACTTAAAGCTTGCCTTCGATCCATAAACAGCAATAGTCAAGTTGTTTTCTTCTCCTCCGCAAACCTGACTGGATCTTAATACTCCTTTGAGCTTATCGCCAAATCTTAACAACACAGTACCATCAAGATCAAGTGCTACACCTTCCTTGACAGGACTCAGGTCTGAAAGAATTTCTTTTATTTCCAGTCCTGTTGTGTATTCGATAAGATTAAATGCATGTACTCCGATATCTCCCATGCAACTGCTGGCACCTGCATGTTTTGGATCCAATCTCCATACGCCTGTGATGCGGCTTTCCGTTCCATGGATAATTGAGTTAATCCAACCCTGATAGTACTGGGCATCAATTCTTTGGATAGTTCCAAGAACGCCTTTTGCAATAAGATCCCTCATTTGTCTTACCATAGGATAACCTGTATAGGTATGGGTAAGAGCGAAGGTGAGTTTAGTCTTTTTTACAATTTCTTCAAGTTCAACAGCCTCAGCTACAGTCATTGTCATTGGTTTTTCGCAAACCAGATGAAATCCCGCATTAAGAAGGCTTTTTGCAAAAGGATAGTGAAGTGCATTAGGAGTTACTATTGACACCACCTCCATCCGCTTATCGGCAGGAAGAGCTTTTTCAGCTTTAATGAGTGCGTCAACAGTTTCATAACAACGATCAGGAGAAATTCCTTCGGCGGCTGCAAACTGTTTGCTCTTCTCATAGTTTACGTCAAAAACCCCGCCAACCAGCTCATAATCATTGCATATCCTCGATGCACGGCGATGAGCATCTCCAATGAATGCACCGATTCCGCCGCCTATCATTCCCATTTTTATTTTCTTCATAATATATTAAGATTTAAATATCTTGCAACTTATTGTATATCAATTAAGTACATAGAATTGCCTTTCATTATTTTGCCCCCAATCCCCTAAAGGGGGCTAAAAAAGTATCACGAATTAGCCCCCCTTCTTCGCCTTTGCGTAGCCGCTACGGCGAAGCAAGGTAGGGGGGATGGGGGGCGAAGGGTTACACGTGTTTCCTCTTCCAAATATGAAGTATTGTAAAGGATACAATAAGTACAGCAGGAACAAAAGCAACATATCTTAAGGTATGTTCACCGCCTGTAAGCTGGGCTGTTGCCCATATCGCGGCTTCCTGTGTCCCGGCAGCTGCTGCTTTCAAGGCCTCAATTGTCTGACCTGCAGGTATTGCTGCAATTGTCTGTGCATCAAATATAGCTCCGAGAACAGGTTGTGCAATAGCACCGCCGAGGAAACCGATACCTCCCATTATAGCAAGTCCCAGAGCGCCGCTCTGCGGAATATTTTCTGAAACAAATCCAAGCATCGATGGCCAGAAGAATGCTACTCCCAGTGCAAAAATACCGGCAGAAGCAAAAACCATTGTGCCGCTGGTATAACCCATAAGGATACAACCTATAAAAGCAAGTACTGATGATGTAAGAAGTACAACAGTCGATTTCATATTGTGAATGAGTGTTCCTCCGAACTGACGGGCAAGTGCCATGATTCCTGAAATCCATACAAGTAGAAGAATAGGATTGCTTGATACATTAGCCAGCAGAGCTGCAATCCATTGATTGGTTCCGAGCTCTGTTCCTGCGGTAAGGATCATAGATAATGCCATGAAGATGAACAAAGGACTGTAACATGCTTTCATCATATCTTTATATGTGAAGCCTGATACAACTCTCTCGGTCTGAGGGAACTGCTTATTAAGAAACATATAGCCGTATGCGAAGGTAGGCAGAAGCATAATACCCATTGCATAACGCCAGTCAGCCAACCCTATTTTATTGAAAAGAAAAACTGCCAGTCCTCCGATAACAATTCCTGTCGGAAACCATGCATGAAAACGGTTAAGCCTTCTTGTTTTCTGATCAGTGTACATGCTAGTTATTAATGGATTACAAGCCGCCTCCACACTGCCGTTGGCAACGCCTATGAGTAATGTAGAAATAAACAGTGACCAGAATCCTGTAGCGATAATTGTCAGGATAATACCTGCTACATGGCAGAAAAATGCAATAGAAATTATCCTTCCGATACCGATAATATCTACCAGAGGTCCTCCAAAAACCATAGCCAGGGTAAATCCCCAGAATGCAGTACCTACAATCCATCCTACTTCGGTATGAGTAAGGTTAAATTCAGTTGCCCATGCCTGTACAAAAGATCCTCTTGTGGCGAAGGCCAGTGCTGTAACAACCAATGCTACACAGCTTGCATTAAATAATTGTGTTTTCTTTACGGTTTCCATTTCAATCTTGTTAGGTTAAAGTTAGTTTCACAGATCAAATATTATTTTAATTCAATGTTACTTTTTCTCAAATGCTGCATCAAATGCAATATTGGAAGAAGGGAAGTCTGTCTTTCTTACAAATTCACAAGCCTCCTTAGCTCCGAATTCCCTGTCCATTCCACCATCCTCCCACTCAACCGATAACGGGCCTTTATAATTAATACGGTTAAGGGCTCTGATTACTTCTTCAAAATTAATATCGCCATGGCCAAGACTTCTGAAATCCCAGAATCTGCCTTTTGCTCCGAATTCAGTATGCCCGCCAAATACCCCAGCTTCAACAGGTACTTTTGACCAACCTGCATCCTTCATATGAACATGGAAGATCTTTTCACCAAAAGTGTTTATAAATGCTACATAATCAACACCCTGGTACCCAAAATGGGAAGGGTCGAAGTTAAAACCGAAGTTGGGATGGTTATTTATTGCCTTGAGTGTTCTGTGAGCTGAGGCAATATCAAAGGCAATTTCTGTAGGATGTGCTTCAAGTGCAAATTTTATTCCAAGTTCTTTGTATTTGTCGAGAATAGGGATCCATCGTTTTGCAAAGTCAGCATATCCGTTATCTATCATTGCCTGGGTAACCGGAGGAAAGGAATAAATAAGATGCCAGATTGAAGATCCTGTGAAGCCTGTAACAGTATCAACACCAAGCCTTTTAGCTGCCTCGGCCGTTCTGATCATCTCTGTTGCAGCTCTCTGCCTAACGCCTTCCGGATCACCGTCGCCCCATATGTATGCGGGCAGAATGCTCTTATGTCTTTCATCGATAAGGTCGCAAACAGCCTGACCCGCAAGATGTGTTGCAATAGCATAAACCTTGAGTCCGTACTTTGCAAGGATCTCTTTTTTCCTGCGGCAATAAGCTTCATCAGCTTTATCTACTTCAAAATGATCGCCCCAGCAAGCTATCTCAATACCATCATAGCCAAATGATTTGGCTTTCTGACACATAGTTTCAAAGGGTAAATCAGCCCATTGCCCTGTAAAAATTGTAACCGGTCTGCTCATAGTTGAATATTTTAATTTTCCTTAACAAGTTTAAAAAAGATTTGTATAAAATGCAATAGTTTTTAATACAGTTTTCATTATAGAACCGGAACCCTGCCCGGAGTCCATGGTGCCTTTAAGTCATCAAGCTTTTTATCGAGTTTCTGGAGATCTTCCCCGGCTTTCTTAACCCGTTCCAGAACTGGCGGAAACTCCGCTTTAAGAATTTCAAGCTGTTGCTTGCCGATTACAGAAATATCGCCGCTGGTTCCATAGCTTGCTGAAGCCATTTCACCTAATCTCTGATTTAATGACATGTCTGTGGGAGGAATCTCTTCCTGGCTTGCTTTTGCTGAAGGGCCGTTGAAGGTGAACATGATATTGTCAAGCTCATCATCAATTCTTTTTGCTTCGTTTACGATTTCAGCAGAAGCTGAGGGAGTCTGATGAATAACCTGCATTATTGAATTCACTTTTTCCGACAGCTCATTTGTATAACTGATTGTTCCATTCATTGTTCTTGAAAACTCAGATGCCTCTCTTAACCATGAATACTTCCCATTAAGATCGGTTGCTGTGAAGGTTGCAAGATTTAGCGGTTTGCAAATAAAAGACACAGGATCAGAGAGGGTCTTAATAGAACCGTTCGAATTTATAGCCATTGATACTTTATAGTTACCCGGCATTGCAGATATTCCTCCGCCTCTCCGGCCACCACCTGCAAGGGGATCGAATTTTGCAGTTGTTACAGGTGAATTTCCTTCATATGTGAAATTCCAGGTTACCCGTCCAATTCCTTTTGATGCTGATTTGTAAATCTTTTTCACAATATTATTGCTTGCGTCAGTTATTGTGAAGACAAGGTATGGTTTAACTTCATTTGACTCTGCTTTAAGCTCCTCGGGTGATGGTTGCGGTACAGGCTCACCCTTTTCAAACAAAGCCTTCTCTTTTTCCTGCCTTATTGATTTTGCAGTTTTAGGAACATCTTTTACAAAATATGTAAATGTGGCTCCGAACTCCGGATTAGGTGATTTGAAGTAGGTAGATCCCTGATTATCAAAGCCGCTTGACTGAACAAACATTTTTGCATCTCTCACAGGGAAAATGAATCCGTCCTTATCCAGTAGTTCTTTTTTGAAATTCCGGATTGGGGAATAGTCATCAAGGACATAAAACCCTCTGCCGAAAGTTCCGAGCACCAGATCGCACTCACGTTCCTGAATTGCTATATCTCTTACAGCAATTGTCGGTAATCCCGATTTGAACTCAATCCATTCAATTCCTCCGTCAACTGAAAAATAGAATCCGAATTCTGACCCTGCAAACAGCAGATTAGGGTTAACATTATCCTGCTCAATAGTATGTATAGTACCGTTAGCAGGAAGTTTATTTGTTATTGCAGTCCAGGTTTTTCCTTTATCTGCACTTTTAAGAATATATGGTTTAAAATCATCATTGAGCATGTTGTTGAATGAGGCATATACCACATTCTCATTATACTTGTCAGGAAGAATATCGCTTACATAAGTATATTCCGGAATACCCGGAAATGCGGTATATCTTGTCCAGTTCTTTCCTCCGTCTTCGGTTACAGCAATAACACCATCGTCGGTTCCTGCGTAGAGGAGGTCTTTTTTTACCCTTGATTCCGCAAGCGAAACAATAAGTCCCCACAGTGAAGTCGAAACATCTTTGGCCACTGCATCAATGCTCCAGTATTTACCCATTACCTTAAATTTGTTGCGGTCTTCATTTCTTGTGATATCCTCAGATATTATATCCCAGCTCATGCCTCTGTTATCGCTTCTGAAAACCTTATTTGCAGCCATATAGATTCTTTCATTCCTGTGAGGGCTGATAATAATAGGAGTATCCCAGTACCAGCGATATGTTTTTTCACCCTTTCCAGGTACAGGCCTGATACTTACAGATTCTTCACTCTTTTTGTCCCACAGTGCTGCATTACCGTACTGAGATTCGGTAAACACAATATTTTCATTCTCAGGGTCGATTGCTATCCAGAAACCATCACCGCCGACAGTAACTTTCCAATCGGAGTTTACTACTCCGTCGCGGTTAATATTTGCAGAAGGGCCACCCATTGAATTATTATCCTGTGTTCCTCCATAGATATTATAAAAGGGGAATGCATTATCAACTGCCACTCTGTAGAACTGGGTTACCGGCAGGTTGGATTTGAATACATAGTTTTTTCCTTCATCAAAAGTTTCATAAACGCCGCCATCGCCTCCAATATAGAGGTGTTTTGTATTGTTCGGGTCGATCCAGAGTGCATGATCGTCAACATGGCGCTGATTGTTTCCTACGGAGCTCCATGTTTTCCCTCCATCGAGTGTTACCTTCGAAACTGTCTCCATGCTGTATACTTTATCAACATCTTTTGGGTCGCAGTAGATCTCATTGTAATACTGACCCGATGAAGCATATGAATTCATCTTTTCCCATGAAGCACCACGATTAACTGTTCTGAAAAATCCACCCGATTCTCCGGCAGCCTCCATAATTATATAGAGAACATCAGGATTAACCGGAGATATTGCAATACCCATTCCCCCGATATGTCCTGATGGAAGCCCATTCATTATTTTATCCCATGTCTTGCCCGCATCTTTTGATTTATACACAGCTGATTCCGGTCCTCCTCCGATTTTTGTAAATACATGACGCCTTCTTTGTTCCGAGGTGGCGTAAAGGACATCTGGGTTTCGGGGATCAATAATAACATTGTTTACTCCGGTATTTTCGCTGATATCCAGTACTTTATTCCATGTTTTTCCGCCATCCGCAGTTTTATACAAACCCCGCTCGCCGCCAGGTCCCCAGATTGAACCTTCAGCTGCAACATATACAACATCTGTATTGCGCGGATCAATAGCAATCATCCCTATCTGTCTTGAATCTTTCAACCCCATATTCTTCCAGCTGGCGCCTCCGTCTTCTGTTTTATATATTCCATCACCATATCCAAGTTGTCTTTGGTGAGTGTTTTCACCTGTTCCTGCCCATAATACAGAAGGATTTTCAGGATCCATCTTCAGGCATCCTATCGCATATGCACCATACTTATCGAATATTGGCGACCATGTGGTGCCGTTATTTGTCGTCTTCCAGATATTGCCTGCACTAACGCCAACATAGATTTCGGAATGATTCTGAGGGTTCACCGCAAAATCCGAGATTCTGCCTGAACACCATGCTGGTCCGATGCTTCTGAAAGACAGCCCTCCAAATGTGGAGGATGTCAGCCCCGCTTCTTTTTTCTCCGGCTCTTTTGCCGCCTCCTTTTTTTTCTGGGCAATAACAGTATTTTGGCACAATGTCAGTGCAAGGATGGATAAGATTAGAATACCTTTTTTCATTGTTATATATGTTAAAGATTTGATTTATATGAATCATGCTAAGATAATAAAATGATTCTCATTCATTCTTCAGATTATTCGTGAATTTGCTTCCTTTGCATATATTATACAACATAAAAAAATGACAGATTCAGCACAATTTTTACTTGAGCGCAGGACTATAAGAAAATATTCTCCGGAGAAGGTGGACGACAAGATCCTTAGTGAGATACTGGCAATGGGATGTCGCAGCTCAACAACCGGTAATATGCAGGTTTACAGTATTGTAATCACTAAAGATGCTGAAAAGAAAAAAGAGCTTTCACCATTTCACTTTAATCAGAAGATGATTACTGAGGCCCCTGTTGTTCTGACTTTCTGTGCCGATTTCAACAGGTTTAATAAATGGTGTGTTCTCAGAAATGCGGAACCGGGTTATGATAATTTTCTGTCATTTATGACAGCAGCTATTGATGCGCTGCTTGTTGCCCAGACAGTCTGCATAGCCGCTGAATCAAAGGGACTTGGGATATGTTATCTGGGTACCACAACCTATATGGCTCATAAGATTATTGAGGTCTTGAAATTGCCAAAAGGGGTTGTGCCTGTTACAACAGTTACTGTCGGATGGCCCTCTGAAACGCCGCAACAGATCGACAGGCTTCCTCTGAAGGCAGTAATTCATAATGAGGTTTATTCCGATTATTCCGACAAAGACCTTGAATTTTATTACAAAGAAAAGGAGCAACGAAAAGATTCGCAACAGTTTGTCAATGAGAATAATAAAGAGACTCTGGCACAGGTGTTTACAGATGTCAGGTACAAGAAGGCGGACAATGTGCACTTCTCAGGAATCCTTTTGCAGGTATTGAAGGATCAGGGTTTTATGGAGCAATAGAATTGTCTTGCGGTCTTGCGGTCGTGCGGTCTTGCAAGTCAATACAATAAACGACAGGCGTCAGGTTACCTCCCTTTCACCCAGTCTCCCTTTCACCCAGTCTTCCCTTCACCCAGTCTCCCCTTCACTTCTATTTCCTTACCCTTACCGGATATGGAGGACGAACCGGCTCTTCCGGCGGGTTTTTTGCAAGTTCCTGAAGAGCAACTTCGATAGCTTTCTCGAGCTGAGGATCTCTGCCATTAATTACATCGGCAGGCCATTGTTCAACCTCTATATCCGGAGCCACACCCGTATTTTCAACAACAAAACCATCTTTGGTCCAGATTGCGACATTTGGTGCTGTAACAGATCCTCCATCAATGAATTCCGGGAAACCAAGAATTCCTACCAGTCCTCCCCATGTGCGCTTGCCAACCAGAGTTCCTACCCTGAATTTTCTGAACATCCATGGAAGCATATCTCCTCCAGAACCTGCTGTTTCATCGATTATCATAACCTTTGGCCCCTGTATGGATGCGCTTGGCGATTTAAAATCCATTCCATACCGCGTATTCCAGTAAGCCTGCAGCGGACGCTGCAAAATGTCAATATAATAGTCGGCTAATGAGCCTCCTCCGTTGAATCTCTCATCAATTATAATTGCCTTCCTGTTTGCCTGGGGAAAGAAATACCTTTTGAAATATTCGTGTCCTGCCCCGGAAGTGTTTGGAACATAAACATAGGCAACCTGTCCTTTAGTAGCTTCGGTTACTTTCCTCAGGTTTCCTTCAACCCAGTCGCGGTTTCTTAATGCATATTCATTGCTTACAGGAACTACTTTTACAGTTCTCGACCCGGTATACTCTGGTTTGTCATTAATTGTAAGTTCAACAATTTTTCCACTGGTATTTTCGAAATAGCTGAAGAAATTTTTATCTGCAGTTACATCGCTGCCATTTACTGCAAGGATAAAATCTCCCTTTTTTATGTTCAGACCAGGTTCTGTGAGAGGTGATCTGAGATCAGGATTCCAATTCAGTCCTCCATAAATTCTGGCAAACTGGTATCTGTTTCCGGTTATTGCATAGTCAGCTCCAAGCAATCCTCCTCCAATGGGCTGAAGAGTATTTAGCCTGTCTCCGGGTGATGAGATCCGGTGATGACCAACTCCCAGCTCACTGCACATCCATTGAATAACCCTGTTAAGATCGCTTCTGCATGCCAGGTCTGGTAGAAACTTTGAATACTTGATTTTCACAGCATTCCAGTCAGCCCCATGCATTCCCGGATCGTAAAAATAGTCCCGGTTAACTCTCCATGCTTCATCAAAGATTTCCGGCCACTCGGCAGGAGGATCAATTTTTACGGAAATGCCTGATGTATTTAAAACTCCTTTGCCTGGTTCGGGTTTTTTAGCAGTTGCTGTTATGCCATAGACCTGCCCTTTCATATAGAACATTTTTTTCCTGTCAGCAGAAACTTCATAATTATCGAGTTCCATTACTTCACTGTCTTTCCGTTCTTTCAAATCGTACTTATGCATTGCTGAAGAACCGGAATTGTCTGACGGTCTTACGATATATAAAACCTCACCCGTTGCACCTGTTCCCAGGTCAGAATAGTTACCAGCTCTTACAGGGATATTCACAATTCTGTCTGTTATTCCCTCAGGTTCAATCTTTAGTACTTTAGGTTTTTCCGGAGGAGGAGGTGTTTTATCATCTTTTTTAGTCTTATCTGCAGGTTTTTCAGGTTCAGTCTTCTCCGGCTTACTGTTCTCTTCATCACTTTCTTTAACAAATGGAGATGTAATATCTTTTCTGAGAGTTGCCAGGTAGATTGCATTAGTAAGTCTCATGTCTTGATTGGAAAGGTCAAACCAGTTCACTACAGGACCTGCATCTGTTGAAGCAAAGAAATAGATGTACTCTCCGTTTGGATCAAAAACTGGCTCAGAAGCATCACTCATCCCATCTGTTACCGGGAAAGATTTTTGTTGATCGAGAGAATAGAGATAAACAATCTTAAAATTTGTCCTGAGCATTTTTGTATAGACAATCCATTTTGAATCGGATGACCAGTCCCCAAATATTCTTCTGAAGGCACCTGGTGCATAAACCTCATCAGAGTCGATTTTTCTTATTGTCCCGGTTTCAATGCCAAGAATATACAGATTTCTTCCATTGTCCACAAAGGATATGTTTTTGCTATCAGGTGACCATTTCATAAAAGCATAGAAGCCTGTACCTGAAAGTTTGTAAGTTTTAGGCTCCCCCTTGCCATCTTGTGATTTAACATGCAATGCATATTCCCCTGAAGCATCAGAGAAATATGCAATTGATTTTCCGTCAGGGGACCAGGAGGGATATTTTTCATGTACAGAGGTTGTAAGTGTAATATTTCTTGCATCGCCTTTTTCACCCGGAAGAGTAATGATATCTCCCCGGAAATCAAATACAATCCTCGAACCGGCAGGGGATATATCAATCCATCGGATATAACTGTTGCCCTGAACATACCTTGGTCGAAGTTCAAGAAGATCGGCTGCTATTCCGATTGTGATTTTTTTCTGTGTATTTGCTGCCACATCAAAAGTATGCAGGTAACCCTCCTTCTCAAAAACAATTTTACCATTCCCTGCACTGGCCTTTAGAATCGGGAAATCGGTAAAAGATGTCAGCTGTTTTACCTCTTTGGATAACTGATCATAGGAATAAAGATTGAATTCTCCGTTTCTGTCGCTGCTGAAATATATTTTGCCTGATACCCACATCGGATCGGCATCATTACAGCCACCTTCTGGCTGAGGGATTTTTACCACTGATTTATCGGCAAAGGAATAAATCCAGATATTTGAAATGGTTCCACCTCTGTAATTCTTCCATTGAGTGTACTGTGGACTGAGTGGTGTATAGGCCATAAAACTGCCATCAGGAGAATATGCAGCAGACCAGGCGTTGGGAATTTCAAGTTTTTCGGGAAAACCTCCGTTCAATCCTACTGTATAGAGCTGGGCATATCTCCCGGAGAATACTGATCGCTGAGAGGCAAAAAGAACTTTCTTACCATCTGGTGTGAATCCCCTGACAAGATCGGCACCCGGATGCCAGGTCAGTCTTGTGGGTACACCACCCTCAACCGGAATAATAAACACATCAGTATTACCGTCGTACTGAGCACTGAAGGCAATCATTTTACCATCAGGGGAAAACCCGGGATCTGATTCAACTCCTTCATCAATAGTAAGTCTCCTTGGTTGGGAGCCATCAGAATTTGCTATCCATAGATCTTCAGCATAAATGAATGCTATCTTGTCTGCACTGATTGCCGGTTGTGCCATCATCCGTGTGTTTTTGGTGTCAATTCCCCATGAGACGGATGTGGTCAGGGTAAGAATTATTAGTGTAAGAAGTAAACTTGTTAATGTTCTTTTCATTGGAGTAATTTCTTTATGATTTTCTGTAATTATGATTTACACTTGCCTGCTGAGTAGGAGTTATAACCAGTTCATTTATACAGACGTGTGCCGGCAGTGTAGCACAATAATATATAACGTCTGCAATATCATCAGCAGTAAGGGCATCAATACCCTTATATACTGAATCAGCTTTTTCCTTATCGCCCTTAAAACGGACAATTGAAAATTCAGTTTCAGCCATTCCCGGAGCGATATTAGTCACTCTTATATTATTCTTTAAAAGGTCGATACGCATCGATTTGGAAAGGGCAGCAACGGCAGATTTTGTGGCACAATAAACATTCCCGTTTTCGTAAGCATCTAATCCTGCAATAGAGCCAATATTGAAGATATATCCGGTGTTTCGCGCAACCATAAGTGGAGAAACAGCCCTGGTTACATAAAGAAGTCCTTTAACATTTGTGTCGATCATTCTGTCCCAGTCGTCAATAACTCCGGTGTCTATATGATTCATTCCAACAGCCAGACCGGCATTATTAACAAGAATGTCAATTGCTTTCCATTCTTCCGGAAGATTGTTTATAGCTGCAGCTACTTCATTCTGCCTCCTTACATCAAAATTTAGTGCAAGCACTTTAATTTTACTAGTGGAGAGTAGATCCTTTTCGAGATTTGTCAGCAACTCTTTTCTCCTGCCTGTTATTATTATATTATATCCGTTTTTAGCAAACCTGATGGCTATCGCCTTTCCGAAACCGGTTGTCGCTCCGGTTACCATAATTATCTTATTCATTTTCTTTCAAATAATATTCAGTATAAAATTAGAAATTAATTTCCTTATTTGAACTTAAATTCTCTTGTCATATTTCAAAGGAAGAAATCTGATAACCGCAGAGTCTCGATAGCTATCGGGAGCTAAGTATCCTCAGAGAACCGCAGAGGCTTCTGTTTCGTATTAGTTCTCCGCGTTTCTTTGCGCCTTCTCTGCGGAACTCTGCGGTAAATTGTATTTAGAACACTTGATTTGGAGAGAGGCAAAAAAGGTTATCTTTGGATTTTTAATTTTAGAATGGAAAAACAGCCGGAGAACTTAAATACTGATAAAAAGGCAGTTGTCGAATCTATGTTCGATTCTATAGCGTGGAGATATGATTTTTTGAATCACTTTCTCTCATTTAGCATCGATCGTCTCTGGAGAAAAAGAGCTGTCAGAATTATTTCTGAAACCCATAGAAATCCTGTTATTCTTGATGTTGCAACAGGTACAGGTGATCTGGCAATTGCTGCCCTCAAACTTAATCCTTCAAAAATTACAGGCATTGACATTTCAAAAAACATGCTTGAGATCGGAAGAGAAAAAATTCAGAAGAAAGGTCTTTCATCAAAAATTGATTTAATTCAGGCTGATTCGGAGAACATCCCCTTTGACGAAAATGTATTTGATGTAGCAATGGTTGCCTTTGGTGTAAGAAATTTCGCAAATCCTCTCAAAGGACTCTCCGAAATGAGGCGTGTGTTGAAGACCGGAGGCATGATAATGGTGCTTGAATTTTCTAAACCTTCCGGTTTTCCTTTCAGGCCTGTTTACAACTTCTACTTCAAAAATATCCTACCGTTTTTTGGTAAACTTTTTTCTAAAGATAAGGCAGCTTATGAATATCTTCCTGATTCTGTGATGAAGTTCCCGGATAATGAAGCGTTTCTGAACCTTCTTTCCCAAGCCGGTTTCTCTGAAACAAAACAGATAAAGCTTACCGGTGGTGTAGCCAGTATTTATACGGGTTTTAAAAAGACTGGGCAATAATTATAATTCAAAGGAGTTTACTAAATTGTGCATTTAAACTAAGTTAAAATTCAAGATTGAAAAAAAGAATCCCTGATATTACCTTTTTAATTATTTTGATGCTTATTCCTCTTTGCCTTACAGCACAGAAAAAGAAGCCTGTAAATAATATTCCTGTATTATGGGAAGAAAAGAGACTCCATTTTGGCTTCACCCTTGGTTTTAATACAATGGATTTTAATATTACCCCTTCGCAGAGTAATATGGAGGTTGATTCTCTTTATCCGGAAGTGGCAATTCTTAATCCGGGACTAAATATTCAGATTGTATCGGGCTACAGGCCATCTGACTTTTTAGAGATAAGATTTCTTCCGGGGGTCTCTTTCGGTCAGAGAGTGATACAATATTACAAAAACGGAGAACTTTACAACAATAACCAGAAACTCGAATCCTCATTTCTTGAATTTCCTCTGTTGTTGAAATATAAAGGAGAAAGATTGAATAATGTCAGACCTTATCTCATAGGTGGTTTTAATTTCAGATACGACCTTGCTGCTAAAAAAGAGTTTGATCCTGAAAAGCCAGTTTACATCAGATTGAAAAAACCTGATCTTTATTACGAGGCAGGCGCGGGGATGGACTTCTATCTGACTTATTTTAAGCTTTCAGTCGAACTCAAGATGTCGAACGGTATTGGAAATGTTCTCGTTCAGGATTATGATCCTGCCCATGCCCAGTACTATAACGCAATAGAGAAGATGAAGTCGCAGATCTGGGTACTGTCATTTCATTTTGAATAGAAATGGTAAAACAGATACAGATAAATCTTGCCCCTTCAGCTGCAGCAGATGAGGCAGCCGTAAAGAAAATATCGGCATCACTTGCCGGAATTGATCAGAAAGAAATCACCTCAATAAGGGTTGTTAAAAGATCGGTTGATGCCCGTAAAAAAAACATACGTGTCAATCTTACAGTTGATGTATTTTCAGGTGTTGAAGAAGCACCGCCTGATATAAATCCGTTTATTCCGCAAAACGTAACTAATAAACAGGAAGTTGTTATTGTCGGCGCCGGACCAGCAGGTCTTTTTGCGGCACTCCGACTTATAGAACTTGGTATCAGGCCTGTTATAATTGAACGAGGACGAGATGTTTCTACCCGTAAGAAAGATATAGCACTGATAAGCAGGGAACAGATAGTTAATCCGGAAAGTAATTACTGTTTTGGCGAAGGAGGTGCAGGGACATATTCCGACGGAAAACTTTATACAAGATCAAAGAAAAGAGGAGATAACAGCAGGGTTCAGGAATTACTCTGTTTTCATGGGGCCAATGAAAATATAATGTATGAAGCCCATCCGCATCTGGGAACAGATAAGCTTCCTGGGATTATTTCAAATATCAGGAAATCAATTCTGGATGCAGGCGGATTGTTCCTTATGGAGAAGAAAGTCACAGATTTTATAATTGAAGGCAATTCAATAAAGGGGGTAATAACATCTGATAATGAAAAGTTTAAATCGGATTATGTAATATTGGCAACCGGACATTCCGCAAGAGATATTTATGATATCTGCCGAAGGACTGGGGTTGAGCTTGAGATGAAGTCTTTTGCAATGGGAGTAAGGGTTGAACATCCTCAGGAGCTTATTGACAGGATACAATATCACGGTAATGCAAGGGGGGAATTCCTGCCTGCCGCTTCCTATAACCTTGCAAAACAGGTTGACGGGAGAGGTGTTTACTCATTCTGTATGTGTCCGGGTGGCTTTATTGTTCCTTCAGCAACCTCTCAGGAAGAAGTTGTTGTGAATGGGATGTCACCTTCAGGAAGGAATTCACAATATGCAAACTCAGGGATTGTTGTAGAGATAAAACCTGAGGATTATGCAAAATACAGCAGTTCGGGTGAGCTGGCAGGAATTGAATTTCAGAAAGAACTTGAACGTGAAGCATGGAAAAACGGAGGTCATACTCAGCACGCACCGGCACAACGGCTCTCAGATTTTGTGAATGGTGAATCTTCCTCATCCCTGCCAAAAGTTTCTTATTTCCCCGGAGTAACCTCATCTCCGTTGCACAGCTGGCTTCCGAAAGCTATCGGTCGTCGTCTGAGGGACGGGTTTCGTCTTTTCGGCCAGTTAATGAATGGCTACCTTACAAATGAAGCGGT
>JFJP01027033.1_pt1 | contig 41605 bp, 50 predicted proteins | sample 431651 | NCBI WGS metagenome assembly JFJP01 (sample SAMN02602958, study PRJNA72255) | Microbial mat metagenome, whole genome shotgun sequencing project. | biome: fresh water; feature: sink hole; material: water; isolation source: purple microbial (photo- and chemosynthetic) mats found in...
TAAAAATATCTCACAAATATCATGTCTTTTTTCAAAAATCTCAACAAACTCATAAAAATTCATTAATTATATAATTTTTTTGTATTTTTATGGACCAAAACATTAAAAAATCTTTTCAGCTCAATTCTTCTCTCCTCTCCCTATCAGATCTTCCTCTCAAACACCCTTTTCTCTCAAATGTCACCAGATTTTCAAACCCCCCCCCACTTTCAAAATTCATCAACCCAAGCTTTTACGTTCCTTCAGATCCTATTAATGAATCGTTTAACTCCAAAGGTTGCAATTCTTTTGTCTCAAAATCACAACGTTTTCCAGAACAAATAAAGAACACTGGACCAGGTCCTGGATCTTATTATCAACCTGGTACAATTCTTAATAAGAAACTAAGAAATTCACCTATTTTTCACAAAAGAGACTCAAAGAATAGATTCACACAACCGGCTATTGTGCCGGGGCCTGGAGTTTATAATTTCAAGAGGGAAAAAAGGAATATTCCTGCTGGGAAGTTCGTTTTTTCTTCAAAAGTGCTCCGATTCGGAATGAAAATATTTGAAAACCCACCTCCAGGAAATTATATGATAAAAAGGGAGTTCGAAGAAAAGAAGAACAAAGGCAAAATTTCTTCTTTTTTCCTAGAACCGAAAATAGAAAATCAAACTATAAAACATGAAAGATTTTTGATTGATGAGATTAAAAAATTTCAGGACCCATGTTTGCAAAAGATTTCCGAGGGAAAAAAAAATAGAATCTTACAAATGAAAGGCAGAATTTTTATGAAAAAAAATAAAGGGTTGATGAAAAGGACAAAAGATAATGGTCCTGGACCAGGAGCATATATTAAAATTAAAACTGACTTAATGAAATGCGCTGTTTCTGGAGCGGTTTTCAAATCAGAAAGTGAAAGAGGAGAGAAGAATGGAGAGAGATTTGATAATTTAGGACCTGGAAGCTATAAGAGTTTAGGTACTGTAAAAAGAAAAAATTTCAATTATAATATGAAACAAAGTTGGGTTTAACTTAATTTAATAGCTTTTGCGAGAAAATTTAAAAGAAAAATTTTCCAAAGAAATGATAATTTTGAATCTAAAAATTTAAAATTTTTTGTTTTGTTTTGTTTTTTAAAAAAAAAAAAAAATTAGCAAATTTTTTGTTCTTAAAAAGAAAAAATATTAATTTAGGTAATAAAAATTAAAAAACTGAAAAATTTCAAAACGAAAAAATAATCTAAATGAAAATCTATTTAAAAAATAGAAAGTGACTTTTTCGCTCCCACAATATTTAAAGCAATTACTCATAAATTTTTCACTTATTATATAATTAAGCAACAAACAAAAATTACATTATAATATTTATATTCTGTTTATAAATCATTATTTTATTACCATTCATTATCCGTCTGATCCTGCAACTCATTCTCATCCAACAACATCTTAATCACAACATCTGGCACTACAACTTCCTTCATCAATTTTCCAAACTCTTCCTTTGTCATACTGTAATTTTCCTGCTTTTTCTTTGAGTACCATTTCACATACTTTCTTTTCAACGCCTCATATTCATGATAGGCCGTCTTCAAATATTTGATCCCTTCTTCTGGCAACTGGATGTAATTATCCCCTAAAATAAAGAAAAAAATTAACCAAATTAACGATCCTCTTAGAAACCTTCATTATCATAATACATAAATCTCTTATTAACAACGATTTTTTCTTTCTTTCTTTTTTTCACAGGCTTTTTATATAAATCTGTGTTGCTTCTGATCATTGAAGGTTTTTTCTCTTTCTCTCTGTCTTTTTCTTTTAAAGATAACTTTTCTTCTTCTTTTTCATTTTCAGATGTTTCATTTTTCTCAAAAGGTGCCAATGCTGCTTTTTCAGAAGGTGTCAAACCATTAAAGCTATGTTGGCTGAGGCTTACACGGCTTTGAATAAGATTTTCATCAATACTTTCATCCTTAAGATACATTGAAAGACTTCGATCTTTTATCGCTTGATTGTCTATTTCAAATGAAGAGGAATTGATCAAAAGAAAGCTTGAACTATTATTTCCGAAATTATTGCTTGTGGTGACCTTTTTGCTGAGGATATTAGAAATTTCAGCTTTTTTTTCGTTTGTCAGATTTTTGGTTTTTCGGAATTCTTTTTGCTGTTTTTCACGAAGCTTTTGACGAAGAGTTGCTATGCCAGTTGTTGTTGAAGGAGCAGCCATAAAGAAATCAGTGGTCTCTTTTATTTCTTCCTCTTTTTCAAGCTTTACTTTGGTGTTTTCAATAATTGTCATTAATTTTGAATATTCCATATTAATGAGATCATTCTTTTCAAAAGGATTCACGAAACGGGTTATTTTAAGTTTTAAATTTTATTATTAATGAAAAATATAGAAAAAAATGTTATATAAAAAGTTTACAATCAAATGTTGATGAAATGCTGGACAACTGGTGTTTTTCTTGCGTTTATAATTATAAGCCATCAATTCAATTTTGAGATCTCTTGAAAATGATTGAATATTATTAAAAATAATATGCAAAAGTAAATAAAGATTGAAAAGATTAATATAAATTTTTTATCATATAAAAGTGAAATTGCAAGTAAAGAATAAACTCACTCTATTTTAGAGACAGCCGTTTTCATATTTCTATGTAAATGATATATCCGATAAAGAAGCAAATGATGAAAAATAAGTCGAACATTCCAGCTCCAATGCATAAAGAACCTTTTTAAAATCAAAAATTATTCGAATTAATTATTTTTCTACCTGAAAAAGACTTTCTTGAAAATGTATTCACAAAACTCTCTTTGTCTATCAGCTAAATTAAAATTAAAATAAATAAATTAAGTGAATTCAATTCATTTAAAAATTTAACAAATTTTATAATTCCCAAAGACCTTAAATATATAAAAATTTACTTTGAAATAGCGTGAAGTTTTTATATATCAAGGACAATGCTTTTCCAATTGCCAAAGAATGGTCCTCATCCAACACTGCTCTGACTCCTTTGAAGAAGAAATCATAATCAAAGGAGTTTGGGATGTTTTTCTTCTCCTTTTGAAGATAGGACATCCATTCATTGATCAAATCGAAAGTTAAAGACACTGCATTGCTATCATGCACTCTTTAAAATTTGTAAAAAATAAAATAAAATAAACTGAAGAATCAAAAAATTACTTTGTTTTATTATAAACAATTGCCACAAAAGTGTTCAATAATTTCTCATTCAAAAGCATTTTCTTTGAAGCTGCAATCATTGCATCAGAATAACCCATAATAGGTTGAGTTTTCAGCTCACAAAGCATCACCTTCAGCAGAATCCTGTAGCCTTTAATATCCTGCCAAGGGAAATTCTCTTGTACAACCACTTTCTTCTTAATATAATGCACCCACTCGCCCAAGAAATTAAAAAACGCCACTCCTCTTTTCTTTATTCTTTTCTGCCAATCATCTTTATTGAGAATTTCTTTTAATTTCTTAGAATTTTTCTCCTCTCGAGGGTCAGTCTATTTAAACCCAAAAAAAATTAATTTAATTTTACTCTAAATTTTATTGAAAAAACCTTCAAAAAACGATAGAAATCATGTTCCCAATTAAAAAGCGAAATCAAATATTGATCTCTCTGATCATCAGTTATTTTATCATCAAGTTTCCATTCAGTGCCTCTCCATTCAGTAATTTCTACATCATTTTCCTTCATAACGCAGTCCAAAAGCTTAATTCTAAACTCTGGAATTTTAAAATATGCGATTGCACAAAAATTATCAATAAAATCTTTCTCTTCCTTTTCCCCCCCTTTTAAATTCAGCTTGTAAAGCACCTTATCCAAAGCTTTATTTAGAAATTGCTGATAACTCAAGCCAACATCCATCTTTAAAAGAACTATTTTATCGAACTGTCTCTTCTTTGTCTGTGAAGCAGGGTCTAAAAGGAAATTAAAGGAGTTATCAAAACCCATTTGAGCTATATCGAGCTCCCCTCTATTCAAAATCAGCTTCAGAGTCTCATAATAACTGTTTCTGATCTTTTCATTGCCTTCATCTGCATAGCAAAGAAGATGATCTGCTAAATCTATCATCATAAGCTGGGTTCTCATTAGCTCCACTTTGTTATTATAAAGGAAAGTATTCAGGGTTTCCTACAAAACTAAACATAAAAATGGAAAATTTTATGAAGAAAAATGCCTTTTTGGAAATTTTGGCTAAAGAAGTTATTTTTGCGATTTGTTTGATGATTTCTTCATTGGCTTTTTCATTAGTGACCTATTTTTTAAAAATTTGATTGTTTGAATTTGAAAAAGTTGAAGAGTTTAGAGACTTGAGCTTGATTCTCTTGTCTTCGGTCGTAGAGTTTTATCATAGATTCGATAAGGATCTCCTTAGCTGTCATCATTTCAGAGATCTATCGAGAGAAAAAAAATTAATGAAAATCTTTTAGCAAATTTGCCTCCTTTTGAAGAGAATTTTTAGCTTCTTCCTTTTCATCTCGATAAAAAACTGATGAAGAGATCTGAATTCCTTTATATTAATTTTAAAAGTAGAAATAAAATAAGAATTGGATTTTTTTTAAAATAAGAAAAACCATGCTCTGTTCGAACGCCTAACATAATCTGTTTAATAAACGGGCTATTTGAAACTTTCAATATGCCTTTTATCTACCCATTAAGAAAATAAATTTATTTCTCATAAGAGAAAAAAATTAAAATCCATATTTTTATCCGAATCAAACTAAAATAATAAGAAGAAAATAACTCCCAATCAATAAATAAAATAAAAACCGCTCTTATGTCGTCTTTAAAAAGCTTATTGATGTTAATGTAACATTCTCCAATCAGCTTATTTTTAATTACATGTAAATTCAAATTCACACTTTTCTCAGATTCTGAGTCTTCAATGAGATCATTCAACCCCTCAACTTTCCTCAAATTAGCGGCATCGAACTTTTTTTCATTATCCTCGATTTCTTTTGGCGCCCAAAGGAAAAACTGCATGCAAGACTGCGAAAAATCATTAGATCCGATCTCCACATCAACAATCGGCTTTATTTGCCATCCTTCGACACTAAAATCCCATACAATTTCTCTTTTATTCGTTATTTCCTGTGGTTCTTTTTCGATTTTCTTCCCATGTCCCGAAATATTCAGATAAGAAGGTTTCCTACTAAAAGCTGGAAGATTATTGAAATTTTCATAGGACTTCAGCTTATTCGTAGAAGTTTTCTTTGTGAGATCATGTTTTGAAGTGTTTTGTGGGAAATGTTTGAGTCTCCGTTCTCCTTCGCTCATTTCCAATGTATAATCTTCCTTATAAACGGATTCATCATCCTCCACTATGCTTTGAGAACGTTCACGATCTTTTTCGCAAGCACCCATCAACGAAAAATTGTTCAAAATCACATCAGAATGCTCTGTATGAAGCACATCTGAACCATCAGCGCTCTAATAAAGTATATATAAATATAATTTTATATAAATATAAAGCTTTTTTACCATGAATCTAAAAGAAAAATTATAAGAGGTTTCTTTGAGAAGATCAAGTAGATCGCATTGGACTTTTACAGGTTCTACAAAGATTTTGACCCTTTGCCTCATCTTGAGATTAAAGGCCAAACGTCCTTTGATTGCAGACCGCTTGTTCTCAAGAGAAAGATCATGGTAGATAGGACCTGTAGCGATCTCGTAAAGACTTAGACGCACTTCTGATAAACTTTTTTCAAGTTTGTTCTTGAGGGCCTAAGAAAATATTAAACGAAAAATAATTTTTGATGTGGAATTTTTTATTCACAATGAAGAGATAGGAGGATTTTATTTTTAATGTATCAGTCAAAAATTCGAACTTCTCCTTGTTTTTCCACTATTTAATAAAACAAAAGATTATATTTTAAAATAAAGAATAAAGATTATATATGGACACGAGGGTTCTTATCGTTTGTGAGAATCGAGGTCTTAATGAGCTTTTGATCATTAAAATTAAAAGAAACAAAACAATCGGTCTTTTTTTTTGGAAAGAATTTACACATTTAAATAGAAAACAAAAAAAAGAAGTTTATAGTTAAAAAAAACCTGTGTGAGATTCTTGCATTTGATTTTATCAATTTCAATGATAAATTTCAAAGGTTGAGGCATTCCAATGCTTAAATTATCCGGCCCGCTTTGCAATTTAATAATAACAACAGTTTTGGTTTTGCTAAGGGAAGAGCCTTTGGATGAGGCATAACATTTGTTCCCCATACTATAAAGACGATTAAGAATTAGGATTATGATTTTTCAAGCTTTAATTTAGAAAACTAATTAATTTTAATAAAAATCGAATCTATTTTTTTGTTTTAATTCACTAATATAATTACTGATATATTTTTTTTTTAAAAAACCTTCATTTTCTTAAAAAAATCAATAATTCAAAATTAAATTCAAAATAATAAAGTTTATTTTTTCCCTGGCTTTTTTCCAGCTTTTTTAAATTCTGCTTGTTTCTCTTGTATATAATTGGGATTGGTCTTCGCTTCTTCTACAATTTCATTTGCTTTCTCTACTAGCTCATCATCAATCATCATATTGCACTTCGAAATTTCCTCCAAACAGCCCTGAATCACATTGAGTTCGAACACATTCACTGCATTCTGTAATTTTTCAATCATACTCATAATCTTCGCATTAATCAATATTTTTTGACCATATTTCAACAAATCTCCATCAATTTCTTTAAAATCGCTCAATTCATTGAGAATTTTCTCTAATTCTTCAACATTCGGCTTCGAAATTTCACATATATCAACTAATTTTTTTTCTTTCTCTTTTTTGGCAGTCAAACTCTTTTTTACTTCATCTCTTTCCTTCAAAAAAACAGCCAATTTCTCAAAGAAAACCTTCCTTTTTCCTTCGTTTTCAAATAGAAAATTCTTTTTGGTTTCAGCTAATAAAGTTTTTATCTTCTCTCTATTATCAAAGCCTCTTACCATTTCTCCACAATATTCTTCTTTTCCCATCAAGAAACCTTCTTTTAATTCTATTTTATTCTCATTGCTACGAATATCAATCATGCCTCCATGCAAAGGCTTTTCTTCATTGATTTTCTCAGATTCCATCAATTCAAGAAACTCTTGTACTTCTAAAAGCCTATGGTTTTTAGCTTCAGGCAAAATTTTTTCCTTTTTTTCTTCAAGAACAGGCTCTTCTTTCTTTCCTTTTCCTTGAATATTAGGCTTTTTATCTTGTTTTATTGGAGATTTTGATTTAATATTCTGCATTTTATTAATTTCTTCTTCCCTTTGTTTTTTTGAAAGTCTTTGTTCATTTAAAAGCTCTTGTTCTTGTTCAGTAATGGCGTTTCCTTCAGTTTTTTTCAAAGAAATTAGGTATTTAGCACGAGATTTCTTGGCTTTTTCTGCTCTTCCTGGCTCTTTATCTTCCCATGCTTTTCTTATCATCTTTTCTAAATCTTCTTTTTGCGTGTCTTTAACAAAAGCAATTGTGTCATTACAAAAGACCTTAAGCACCCAAGAAAGAATCTTCGTTTCTTCAGAAATAACAGTGCATTCAGGCCATTCTCTCAATTCAAATTTGGCCTGCAAATAATAGTTCCTATTAAGGCTTTCGTCTTTATTTGGACTCAGAGTCACATTTGATAAAACCATTGAATTCAATCCTTGATTTGAAAAAAGTAAGGTATTATTCTCAAAAAGCTCTAATATAATCAATCTTTTATCCATAAGCTCCTGTTCATTAGAATCAGCTTCTTGTATATTTCCAGGCTTTTTATTCGATTTCATTTCCTTTGGATTTGATTCTTTTTGTATCAGAGAAGTGAGTCTGAAATGAAAAGAAGCTTGGATTTCCTCATTGAGAAAAAGCCTTTCCCTAAATAGAATACCATATTTATTTATTGTGTATTTCTCAGAATATTCAACAGGCTCAAGATTCTCTAAAGCATCTATTGCAAGACTATTTGACTTGAAAAGAATTTCAAGCTCCAAATTTCCTTCAGGAACCGTAAAAGGAAATTGGCTTTCTAATAAAAGGATATAATTCATTGAGGATTTCAAAGGGAATTTGTTATAATCGAGGTTTTCTTGTGATTTCTCAACAAGATTGAAAGAAATTCCATCAGAAATTTCGTGGTTCTGAGGAGCGCTTAACTCAATAAGTTTATATCGCAGATATTTTAGGATATAAGGCTCAGTACTTGTGCGGATCCTGATCAAAATATTAATATCTTTATCTACGTTTGTGAGACGATATTTAATGAAAAGGTGATATCGATCTTTTTCGAGATTGGGGTATTCGCAAGTGAAGATTTTATTCGAAAATCCTTCATATTTCAACAAATATTCAGAAACAGATAAATTTTTGAAATTATTATAACATGAAAACCAAAGGGAATAGCCTAAAGGACTGTTAGTAAGGACTCTAAAAACATGGTTTTTATTTTCTAAAAGAATATGCAAAGAATCGATATTTTGGTTCAATGTTTTGAAATTTTTCACAGGCTCCAAATTAGAAAAATCGAATTTCTGAAGAATACAATAAGGACTTGGCTGAATATTTGCATTGAAAGCTTTATTCGGAGAAAAAGTCATGATAAAAGGGATTTTATTGCCCTGAAACAAAGCATTAACATCCACATTTTCTGTGTTTTCTTCAATGACCACAACCTCTGAATTTTCATTATTCGTGAGTTCGAAATCATTGGAATTCTGAAAATTAATATGTTTTGTGTGTAAAAGTTTGACTGGATTATAAAAAATTTGAAAGAATTCAAAACAAGTATTGAAATCCTTATCAAGAATCCATGTGCCTCCAGCACCTCTTTTACTCGGTTCTTTGATATTCGGCACAGTAGAGAAATCATCCAAAGCTTTGATTATTTGATTATTTTCGGATTGATTGCCCACAGAAACCTGAGCAGAATACACTGATTTATCATCAGCTGTGGCCTTTATTTCTGGCAAATCGTAATTAGGAGGGTTCTTCAACTTATTTATCACACATTTTTTCGCTAAAAAAATCTCATCTGGAGTAAAAGGAGTCATAATATTCAAAACAGGGACTTTCGCAATAGCAGTTTTCACTCTGAAAAATCTATAAAGACTAGGAGGTTTTTCGATAAGTTCTTTGCGTTTTTTCTCATCATCATGTATTTTTTCTCTTAATTCCTTACGTTTTCTTCTAATTTCTAATTTTTCTTCTTTTGGCTTATTATGAATATTGATCTTGCTCAATTCCAAATAATCTTGTATTAGTTTTATCTCTTTATCACTATGTTTCTGCACAAAAACCATGTTAAATCCTTCTGTATAAAATGCTTCTAAAATAGAATAGCTGAAGCCTGGAATCACGTAAGTGGGTTTTTCTTTTGAAAGTACGCTTTTGATTGAAATATGCAAAGAAGGCTCTATTGATGTTTGAGTTTTCCTTTGATTGGTTTTTCTTGCAAATTTATTTAGATTTGGCTCATTATTTAGCTGAGGACTTTTTAAAAGCGATTCTTTATGCTGAGGTTTAACTGTTATTTTTGTATCTTGTTCATGATCTTCTTCAGGATTCATCTTGTTCTCAAAGGTAATCGCTTGAACAATAGCTTCTTTTTCAGTGTTTAGGCGATTTGAAGGAGCAAATGGCTTATAGAAGCTTGAACAGTAACAAGTGACATAAGCAGTGTTATTCAAATAATGGAAATCTTTCAATAATTCTGATACATATTTCCAATCATCAGGATTTATCATCTTTGGGATTGACATAGTTTCGGGAATAAGTCCAGTTAGACTATAAATAACGCTACCATCGCCGAATTCTAAATCTATTTGCGAACTATCAGAAATCAGAGAATTCAGCTTCATTATTGCTTTGGCTAATAGCATAGGCCATATCTCATCTTTTTTCACAGATCGAGGAAGAAGACAATGATTTTTTACACTTGTGGGCATTTTATCATCAATTTCCATCTTTCTTTCGCGGCCCATATAATACAATTTCACCCAATAGCGACCTGATTTGTTATAGACAGGAAGATTGTCTTGTTGGGGATAGATTTTTGACCAAATAGGCTTCTCTGTATGAACATCTCGAAGGTTACGGTCTTTTATGATCTGGAATTGAGAGGCCAACCATTTTGAAAAATAGGGATAATATCCTGACATATCAATATTGCTCAGCTTTACTTCTTTGATAAGAGTTGGAGCATCCTCAATCAGTTCATCCTTTTTTCCAGGTTTTTTCTTCTCTTTAGCTTGAATTAGCTTCTTTTCTTCAATTTCTTTCTTGCGTTTTTCGAATTCTTCTTCTGTTTCCAGTCTTTCATTTAATCCGAAAACCTTATAAATTTATGTTTTATTTTATATTCATTTAGAAAAAAAGTAACTTTGATTGAAACTACGATGTCGTTCTCTCTTTTCTTTGGAGAATGAACTCTAATATCATCCTCAATTTTCAGGGTTTGATCACCATCCATACCTTTCTTTTCTCCTGAAAAACTAATAGTTCCCATCGTTCTAAATTTTGACTTTTGTGCTGGTTTTGGTTCAATAATTCCACTGCCTCGTCTCTTGGAGCTTTCTATTTCAAAATCTTCATTCAAACTTTCTATTTCATCCAAAAGAAACTCTTTAGGTCTTCTCCAAAAGGTTAGTTGAGAACTTGCCTGAGAAAAAGAGCTTGGAGTCTTAATCTTTGTGTTATCAACGAATTTTATAGAATTTTCAATTCCAAAATCAAAAATTTTCGCCTGATCATCACCTGGCCACTCAGGAGGAGGCTGAAACGATTTGAATTCTTGTTTTTTTTCAATTGGATTAGGTTCAGGGTGTTTAATTGCTCGGGGGTCGCGAGGAGGCTGCTTGATAGAAACAGGAATAAGGTCTTTGATAAGAGTCCCTTGTTTTTGGCCTTTAAGTTGTTTTGGATCTTTTTTTGGGGGCATTTAAATTTTTTCAAATAAGTTATAAAATATAAGAATGAATTTTTAATTTATTGAATTGAAACTTTGACTTTAATTTATTGATTTATACGAAATTTAATGTATAAAAAGGGAGATTCTTGGCGATATATGAGCCTGTTACTTCTAAAAACGACAATCCATGTTTATTCATCCTATGATGCATGGTATCAATATCAATAGGTTCCTGATGATGATTTATCTCATTCACAAAGAACTTCGCCAATTGCATTCTTCTTATCGAAGCTGCATCAATATGGTTCACAAACAACATTTGTCCTTCGCTTTTTGGCTTGATCAAAGGCGCGATTTGAGCCGTTTTGCAAGCTTCATTCGAACGAACTTCCAAAAAAGCTCCTTCCTGGTGATCTCCTACCAATCTATCTAATAAAAGTCTTGCCCTTAAAGGGTTTTCTCTATCCCACATAATTTTGTAATAAGCTTTTAAAAACATTTGAACTATTTCGATCCTGATTGAATAGAAATCCGGCATTCTTAACATTCGTTTGATATGAGAACAGCCTGTATTATCAGGTTTCATAAGAAACTCAATCAAATCTTTTTTATTTGCTTCGGAAGGGTTCCTTAAGAGATCAATATTAACCTGTAATCCACTATCAGCTTCCAAATGATTTATAGCATCATCATCAGTACACATATAGAATTTATCCTGTTTCATCCATTTCAAATAAGCAGTCAAAAAACGGTCCACAGCATCTTGTGTCAATTGTCGATTGAACCCAAGCATGTCTTCATAGATATGAAGAGCCAAAATGAATTCTCCTGCATCTCCACCTGGCGTTCCAAGAATCCCTTCATTAACTCGACCATCAATACATGAAAAATGACTTTCTGCCACATTGACATAGGTCAGGTCTGAGGGAGAACCTATCAATTTTCGCACTGTGTCAAAAGAGGCTCCTTCGCCTGGTTTATCTTGATGGATTTTCATTTGAGAAGGATCACACTGCACAGTTTCAGGGTGATCTTCGATCGAACCTCCAGAGCAATCGCAGATGGTATTGTACATTATGTCATTGATTCGGATTTTGCCTTGGATTGTTTGGGCGGAATTATCATCGTTGACCTTCTGAAGGTCAGAATTAGTCACTTGAAGAAAACTGTAGAAGTGATTCTCTGTGAGATCTGAGCTTTCAGAGAAAATAATAGGGATTAATAAATAAAAAAAATTGAAAATTTGCATTTTTTGGGTTTATATACGTTTTTTTTTTTTATGAATTTTTGTAATTTGTTTTTTATTAAAAAACTGAAAAAGACGCATATCATTTCTTAAAAAAGAAATTAAATAAATAAAAATTTTCTTTAAAATGCTTAATCGATTAACAATTACCGTGCAAAAGTCACTCTCTTCCCAGGCGGTTTTTACCTTCGCGGCGAAGAAACAGAAGATGGAGTTGACAATCAGAACTCCCTATCGTACTTTGTTCGAAAATTTTGATGGATTCTCAAGAGTAGTCACCAAAACCAATGAAGCAGCACTTATTATACAAAACAGAACCCCTCCAAGTTTACATGTTCTGCCTCCTGGACATTTAAAAGTCAAATTAACCTCTGATGTTAAAGGAGTTACAGGGGAATTTATGCATATGGGAGGATGGCTTGTTGTTCATCCGTAATTATTTTCATTTTTAAAAAGTGATGGAGGAGGGACTTTTCGTGTGAAATTTTTTGTTTATTTTAGAGATAATACATGTGAAATCAATTTGATGGACGCTTATGAGAAAGGAAGTATAAGGACTGATCAATTTGATAAAGTCACCTTGCCAAAAGAGAAGGAAGATCTTGCTGGAAAGTATGTCACTAAATTAAGAAAAACTGCTGCCAAAATATTCCTCAAGAAAACCACTTAAAGAGATTAAAAATTATAGTTTTCAACAAAGTAACTAGAAGAAAAAATCATGAAACAAATTTTTTTTTGAGAAAACCTAAGGAAATAAAAAAAAAATTGAATTTTTTTCATATTTTTTAATTTTTTTGTTTTGTTTCATTAATTTTTTTTTTTTAATTAAAAAAAATAAAATTCAAATTTAAATCTTTAACATGCAATCGCATACTAGTTTCGTAACATCCTCCACTGTTCTCTCATCTGGAATCATATTGGCGGTTCCATACATTGCTGCCATATTTCCTCCTTTAAACTTCTTTGGGTTCTGTCTAATATCTTCAATGCATTCATCCAGATCCACCAAGAAATCATCTGCCTGCTTACTGTTAGCGAGAGTTACCCCAAAATGTATTGCAGCAGGTTTTTGAACTCCTGCAAGAATCCAGCCCTTTTGATGTAAGGCCTGATCCAAAGCGAAGATATTCAGCCATTTAACAATACTTTTAAAAGAAACGACGCAAATAATCGGATCTCCAATCACCTCTAATTCTTTAACTTTTTGTATTCCCTTCTTTATTTTCTCCACTGCTGAAAACACCATATTTGCGTTCTCCTTATATCCATTGTATCCGAGATAAACCATTGCAAACCACGCCCCTGCAATAGGAGCTCCTGATCTACTGCCCATGGCATTAGGTGTTAAATAAAGACCTCCCGGCCATGTGGTTGTTGAGAAGTATTGATAACGTCTCAATTCTTTCGTTTTATAAAAAATTGCTGATACTCCTTTGGGCGCAAATCCATATTTGTGATGATCAATTGATATCGAAGTCACTCCATCTAAAGAGAAATCAAATTTTGGAAGTTCGAGCTCTAAAGTTTTAGCAAAAACTATCAAAAATCCACCCAAACATCCATCTACATGTAGTCCAATTTTGTGTCTTTTGGCAAGGGTCGCCATCTCTGGAATAGGATCTATGATGCCATGAGGAAAATTTGGAGCTGAGCCTACAATACAGATAGTATTATGATTGATCGCTCTCTTAAGAAGATCCAGTCTGATCTTTCCGGTCTTCTCATTGAAAGGTATTTTCACAACTTTAATTCCATAATAATGAGCAGCTTTATCAAAGGCCACATGTGCGGTCTCACAAATAATGACTTCAGGCTCCATAATTCCTTTAACGTCCCGAGCCCATTCTCTATAAGTAAACAGTGCCATACAAATGCTTTCCGTGCCTCCTGATGTGGTGGTTCCATAGATATCTTTTCCAGCATTGAGAAGATCACCTGTCATTGCTAGAATTTCAGCTTCCATTTGTCGACACGCATGGTAAATATCAAAATGGAGAAGATTATGAAAGGCGAATTCCTTTGAGAATTCCTTCATAAACTTCTCGTATTCCTTGTTATCCACATATTTTGTTCCTGAGATCTTGCCACTACTGGAAAGACTGTCATCCTTTTTCATCCAAGTTTCAAGACGTTCTTTTATTGTATTGAGCTTGAGACCACCTAAAGGAAGTGTTAGCTGTTTTTTGTAAGTGTTTTTATCCATGTCTTCATAGAATTTCTTCTCAATTTTTGAAATTTCTTCTTGGAATTTACGACGGCCAAAAGGAATTTTTGAAATAATGAATTTGAAAACATATATTTTGAGAGGTTTGATCAAGCCGTTTTTAGAAATATATTTGAAGAATTTCCAAATTGTGCAGAGGAAAAAAAGGAAGAATGAATAGAGAATAAGAAGATCTATGATGTCAAAGTTTGGAAAATAGAGGGACGAATATTGTTTTGTTTGAAGTCTTGCTGAATTATAATGACAAAGGAGTTTGTCTTGGGTTGTTGAGAGATGATCTTTTAGAAAAGTTATATATGTTTCGTACATTGCGATTTAATTGTTAAATTCAAGGAAAATAAGAAGCTATTAGGTTTGAATTTGGGATATTTGACAAGATTTTTATAATTTTAAAAAAAGAAAAAAAAGAATTTTTTTTTAAAAAGTAATGATAAAATTTTCTAAAAAACTTCGATGTTTGAACGTTTCTTTGTTTAATTTTCAAATTAAAAAATAAAAAAAATATAGAAAAATGCATTTTCTAGTCGACCTAAAATAGGAGATTATTTCAGTTTAAAAAGAAAGTTTTCCGATGAAGATGTAAAAGCGTTTGCTCTTTTATCAGGTGATTCAAACCCAATCCATTTAGATGAAGAAATAGGTTATTATTTTTTTTTCTTTTATGAAAAATTTAGAATTTTAGCCAAAAAATCTATTTTCAAAAATCGAATTATTCAGGGAATGCTTGGTGTATCATTATTTTCGAATTTAATCGGAAACAATTATGCTGGAGCTATTTACTTAAATCAAACATTAAGTTTTGTTGCTCCAATTTATTTGGATGAAGAAGTAGAATAATTATATGTTTAATAAAAAATATTTCTTTAACAATACAAAAGAAATTACGTTTTAATAAATTTTTTTTTCTTTTTTTCTCCATTTAAGATCGAAGCAAAAGTTGAAGTGAAAGAAATTAATGAAGTTAAGAATCAAATAGTTATTAAAACAAGTATCACAAAAATAATGAGAAATAAATTGGCCGTAACTGGAGAAGCAAAAATTCTTTATAAATAAAAATCAAGGAATTCATTTTTCTTTTTGAAAAGAAATTTTGAAAGAAAAAAAAGAACCCTTAAATTTAATTTAAAAAATATCAATTTATAATTTAAAATGGCTTTGGTTTCATGCAGCAAAGTAAAATAAAATTCTCACTAAATAAGGGTGTAGAAGTTTTTTCAAGGTGGTTCTAACACATGATTTAGATAATCCTGAGCCAACCATCTCCTTCAATCCTCACAAAGGAATAATAAATTCATCTATATGGAACCATAATAGTTTATTTTTTTTGAATATCAAAAGAGTAAAATCTCTTTTTTATTTCTTAAGATTTGGTGATCGGAACATGCGGACATGATGGCAAAATTTATTTAACTCTCACAACAGCACCAAAAATCTCAAGCTCTTATTCTTTAGAAGATCCTGAATCCAGCGTAAAACTTAAATCTCTCCACAAAAACACCTAAAAGAATTTAAGAATAACCCAATTAACTCCATAGCCTTTACCTCATCAAGCCTCCTTTTAGCAAGTGGAGGAGCTGATAACTTAGTAAAAGTTTGGGATCTTAAATCAAAGACGCTCTATTCTAAATATAAAGCTCATTTTGGAGCAATAACTTCAGTTGACTGGCATAATAATGATAATATTTTAGCTTCCTCTTCTATTGTAGGGGATATTGTTCTTCATAACATCACAAACACCAATGGTTTGCCCATCGCCAATTTCAATCAAAAATCTTCTAATGGAGTTAAAATGATAAAATTCTCCCCGTTCATCAATGAATATTTAGCCTCTGCGAGCAATGATGGGACAGTAAGTGTCTGGGATATTAATAAAAGAATGTACGCTTGTACTTTCAATATGGCTCATTCTTCAAGAGTCAATTCCTTGGCCTTTTCTCCTCAAAATCAATTGTTATTATGTTCTGTCAGTCTTGACCAAAACATTAATTTTTATGATATAAATCAAAAGAAGTATTATAAAACTATAAAAATGATAAATCTTAATAATTTTGAAGGGTTGTGAAGACAATTTCATCAGAAGGACCATTAACATCTTTAGGGTTTAATGTTGATGGATATACAATAGTTGTTGGAACATTATATGGTAAATTTTTTCATCATCATTGATTTATTTCTTTTTGTAAAGGAAATTCTATGGTGTATGATTTAAGAAACCCAGGGAGTCAAATAAGAAACTTGAAAGGCCATGAAAATAATTGTGTGAATTCTGTTGATTTTAGAAAGGCAAAAGATAAATTGAACACTGTATGAAAAACTTATTTTTCTCAATTAACAGAATGTTTTGAAGTCAGGATTTGTTGAAAATATTGAAAAAGAAAATATTTTGAAGAAAAGAGAATTAAACTCTCAAAATTCAAGCTTCTCGATGAACTCTTCAGAGTTGTAATTTTTTTTTATGTTTCAAAATAATTGTTTTAAGAAAAGATTGAAGCTTAAAAAAGAGCAGAGTAACGATTCGATAAAAGGTATTTTTTTCAAAAAGTCTTTTTGATTTTTTTATTGAAGTTGTGAATAAAGATATCGATTATTCACCAATTTCTAAAAGCCAACAAGAAATTAAGAGCAATTACGATGAGCTCAAAACAAAACTCAATAATTTGGAAGATATGAAGAAAGGTTCCTTTCACAAAATTGAAGCGAAACCAAATAATTTTGAAAGAAGGCAATAATTTTTTTTTATCATTTTTTTTTCAATAAAATTTTTTAAAAAAAGTACAAGTGAACACATAAAACAAACTATTCCTAATGTCAGCACACTTTTTTTGAAAAAAGAATCAATTTCAAATAAATCAAATGCTTCAAAAAAAGAACCAAATGCTCACATCTCTTTTAAACAACAGAATGAAATTATAAGGCCGAATTCAATAGACCCCATCGAAATTCTCAAAAAAAATAAAGATATTGATCTAAATGTTGAAAAACCAAAATATAAATTTTCTTTAGATGAAATCCAAAAAAAAACGCAAGAACGATTTTCTGAGTTTTTTAACTTATGATTTAATTAAATCTGATATAATTTTTAAAGATGTGATGGTTTTTCAGAAGTTCAAAAAGATTTTCTGAATAATTTATTGAAAGAACATCAAAAAGAAATGAAAAGTTATTTTCAGGATGCTATGCAGGATATGCATCTTGAAATAATTCGGCAATTTCAAATTCAACAGGTTTTTAAATTTCAAAAGAAATTATAATTTTTAATTATAAAAAAGATTGAAATGACAAACATTGTTGAAAAATTTGTGTTGCAAAATCGAGAAATGCAGAAAAAAATTATGGATTTGGAAATAGAAAACAATAATTTGAAAAAAATAACATATTAATGAAGAGAAAGAGCTTGATAAAATTTAAATTTTTTTGTCTAATTATTTGTTTTTGTTTGCTGTAAAATTTATTATAAAAATTACAAATCTTCAGATAATATGATTTCTTATCAAAATTTAAAATTTTATTGAAGTTATATTGAAAATCAAACTCTTAAGAGTTAGAGTTTTATTTTCTGTTTAGTAAATCTAATAAAAATCACATAATATTATGATGTCTATATTTAACTATTCATCTTTTTATTTATAATTTCCTCTTTTTTTTTAATTCATTTGAATCTTTTTTGTATTTTTTAATTTTTGAACTTTTTACTTATGACATTTAAGAATTAGTTAGTTATTTCGCCAATAAAAACTATTTTCAGAATATTCAACATTTTTTAATTCTGATTTCAATTATCTTTTTTGATCCTTTTACAATATCAATCATAGCATATTTTGTCTTGATTGTCAGGATCTTTCTATCACGTTAAGTTTTCAGCTGATTTTTGGCAACAATTATATTCTTATGAGGATTTTAGATTGATAATATAAAGAACCCAGAGAAATTTAAATACATCAGAACTTTTGAACCATGATAATTCACCATTTGGGTTGACAGAAATAATGGGATTTTCTTCAATGTTTTGAAAATTATTCTTTTGATTCTAAAAAGGCAGACTTCAAAATTATAATATTATTTCATTTGCACACTGGTTTTAATCGTTTAAGTTTTTCAGATCTTTCGAGATGATATCAAAAGTATGATAATAAGCATTAAGTTGTGAGATTTTATTCTTTAAGGATATCATTTGATTTATTTTATAAATTACAATAGCAATTTTTTTTTTCATTCATTAATTTTTTATTTTTTTTATGAAAAAAATAATTTACATTAATTATTATTTCTTTGAATTTTTTAAAATTACATTTTGGATATTTTTAATGCAATTTTTTTCAAATATCGATGCATATTTAAACAAATTCTTGCTTTTCATTAAAAGTTGTTCTTTTATTTTCAAAAAATCAAAGGAAGGAAAGCAATGAAAATACTGCTTTGATAGATAAAAACATTCAATTTCTTCACTTTCACACACAATTTTTCCATAATTAGTAATGCTCTATGATTAAATATATTTTTAAAAAAAAATTGATTTATTTTCTAAAAAACCTTTATAGCTAAGAGCAAACCTTCTCCAAAAATATCACCCACATTTAATTTCGTGATTGTAGATCCAAATAGATCTCTTAATATAGCTTTGCCATTTAAAATAATGAATATGCCATTGATTTTAAGTGGAGATGCACTTTTACGCAAATTTTCTTCATAATTAAAAATGTAATGTTTTAAATGAGCATAATCACCTTTAAAAAAGGAAATAAACCATTAAAATACAATGAAATCTTTTTCATTTTAAATACCAGATTCTTGATCAAACCTTTTTTTGAGCAGCTCATAACTATCAAAATAGGTCAAATCATCAAAAATGATATCGTTTTTCTTATAAATCACTTTCTTGAAAAACTTTTATCAAAAAACTGTAAATACCACTTATTATTTGAAATTAATTTACTTGATAGACAAATTTGGTCACAGTTGATTCAGTCACTTCTTTAAAAAGGTGCAAATTTTTCACATAATTTGCCAAATAAAAATTCTCCATATGATTTCTCGACTGTTCTTTCAACAATTGCTAAAAACATCATTATTTTTTTTAAAAGAAATTTATTCTAAACAATAAACTTCAAACATTGAAATCATAATTATCCAATTTAATAACAGCGACTTTTGTCTGACATTCAAAAAAAACTTCATCAGGTTTTTTAAAATTGACTCTCATCAATTCCAATGAAATGAAATCACCCACCTCTGAATTTCTTTAGCTTAAAAAATCAGAAAGAAATACCTAAAATTGTTGAAATGATTGGGTTTAAAAAATTCTCTCCATGATCAATGATCTTAATTCTTCCTTTTTTTACAATAAATGTTTTTGATTCGTCTAAAAATAACAGATCTCCCTTATTTATTTCCATTGTTCTCATATTTATGAAATATTCTGCCTTTTTTAATTTAATAATAATTTATCAAAAATAAAAAAAAAACCAAAAAATTACGAGGGTTTCAAATTTAAATCTATTGAAAAAATTCATATTTGACATTGTAGTAATATCATCAGACTCATTTTTTGGCTCATTCTTCGAATTTTTCAGAAATAATAACCGAAATAAACTCTCCAATCTTGTTTTGTAGAAATTCAAACGGAAATTCGGCAAGTTGAATTTCCTCAAAGGCTTTTTCTTTGATATTAGGAATAACAAAAAGAAAATATTGGTAATTTCAACTTGTTCTTTCGTTAAATATCTTCGAAATTCAAAGAGTTTTTTCTTTATTTTTACAAGAAAAAACTTTACTTGTTTTTGAAATATTTGTATTCATTTATGATTTTCGCATGCAATTCATTAGTTTTCTTCAAATTCAATATCTGCAAATAAACAAACTCGTCCCTTAATGTTTCTTTCTGATAAAATTTAAACAGTTTATTCAAATATTTCGCAGTAAATTCATATTGCTGCAATTTAAAATTAGAAAGCGCCAGTCCAAAATACACTTTTTTTCTAAATTTCTTCTTATCAAGACAGATTTCGAACCATTGAATAGCAGTTTTGTAAAAGCCCAAGAGTTCATATAGACAAGAAATTATGAAAATTGAAAGAAAATGAGTCTCATCGTTGATTAAAGCTTGTTTGAAACATTCAATTGAATTCAAATAATTCTGAATTTTTATGTTAGACCAACCTTTCCAATACCAAAAAGCTATGACATTGAGAAATTGGGGCTATTTTTTAAAATTTAAGATGAATTTTATTGAAAGAAAAAAAATTTAAATAGACTATTCGTTGTTTTTCTTCCAATTTTTTATTAAGAAAAATCGAGGTTTTTATGTTGATTTCTCTCTCATCCTTATAAAGTGTGTCGATGACATCTTTTTCCATTAATTCCATCAATTTGCTCTTTTTTTTCCTTGGACTTTTTATCCTTTTTAATAAAAAATTCAATATTTCTTTGAATAAATTCTCTAAAGCAAACCTTTCATTATGATTATTTTGTTTGCTATTTTCTAGAGATCTATTCATTTTTTTGTTAATTTTCTCTTTATTCTTATTTTTTTCTTCTTTTCTATTGAATTTTCATTTATATTTCGAGAATAAAGTAGTTTATTATATACTTCTCAAGAGAATTTTCTAATAATTTCTCCATTTTTTGACAAAAAACTGATTCTCTTAATTTCCTCAATTGATCAGTCTTTTCTAAGTTGTGAATCAACTCATTCCTCATATCTTTTGTTAAAGTTTCCACCTTTTCCTTCAGGTTTTTCTCCCGTTCTTGCATTATCAAATTAACATTATTCTTCGAAAATTTAAAGCGATTCGCATGAACAATCTCATTTTCTATTGTTTTTTCTTCTTTTTCTTTGAAAATTTCAGCAATTCGTGAAATCTGCAAACCAAAAGTCCTTGTCAAAGGTTTTTTTTTCGTGAGATTCTCATCATAATTTCTCACAAAAGGCATTTTTCTTTTCGAATCTAATTGAAGAGACGAGTTTCTTTTGCCTGAAGACACAAATCTTATGCTTTTTCTCAAAATCAGTTCTTTTTTTTCTGAATTATTGTTTTGAATTTTTAAAAAATGATTTTCTCGTTTTTTTATAGGAGTTCCTTCAAGTAATCTATTTTTTTGAAGAAACTTCGGTTCTAAGAATGAATGATCAAAGGTTTTCGCATCTTCCAATGCATTTTGATGGATAGGAGTAGGTTTTCTATTGATTATTTCATCGAAATAATAGCTACTGTTTCCTGAATAAGTTTATTAATTGAGAAAATTATAAAAAAAAATGTGAACTGCTCTGAGAAACCGAATATTTTTTTTTGCTTTCTTTACAACAACTTTTCAAATTTTCATTGAGTTTCAACTTTTGTTCAAAATTTAATGAGGAAATTAAATTCAGAAAGAAATTAAACAGGAATGTAATATTTTTTTTTGGGATTTAAAAGGCTTTCTCTGTTGCGATTCAGGGATTGTGCTGTAAAATCATCTAAGGGTTCTTCAGAAACATCTAAAAGTTTTTTCTGAAAATTTCCTAGATTTTTCTTCATAAAAAAAATACGATATTCATTAATATACAAGAGGTTTTTTTACTGGTTGAGCGTATTCATCAATTAGCTCATATTCAAATCTTTTTGTTTTAACTCAATTTCTTAATTAAAAAACTTCATTTTACCCCAATTTTTCTTTGAACTTTTTTTCCATTTTCAAAAAATTTTAATAAAAAAAAAAAAAAATTTAAATATTCTCATTTTTTTTCAAAAAAACTAATGAAAAACTAATTCAAACCACTTAAGAAAAAACAGAAATTCCACATGATTTTTGATCGTTCTTCAAGTAAAACCCAAATATTTTATACATATAATATTTCAACCTTCAAAGGAATCTCTAAAATAAGACGTTTTTTCCAATTATTTATCATCCTCAATATCATGACTTCCTTCATTTTAGGCATCATATGCCTTTTTATTGATAATTCCCTTTCAGAAAACTCCCCAAACGCTTTTATAGCAGTTTTAGTCTTTACAATGTTAAATATTCTCTCTCTTTTTTTCTCATTTCTTTTGATTTCATTGCTAAGTTGCTGCTTATTTTTATTTAAAAATAGTCTGAAACCAGCTATTGTAGGCTGTATTCCACTTATTTATAAATTAGGACTATATATTTTTTATATTGCGATATTCCCTTTTTGTTTCGTGATTTTTTTCGATGAAAATGCTGGAGATTTAGAAGAAATTACTTTTTTTTTCTTGATTTATCAAATGATTGTTGCAATATTTTTTCTGATGGATGGATGCTATGAAATATTCAGGAAAGAGACGAGAAGTGAATATTTAATGGAGATCGAATCGCAGAAAAGTCTTTATCAGATTGATGACAATGAAATAGAACTATTACAAAGGGAAATCGCTGATTCCAGGGAAAAATTTAAAGGATCTCTTCATTAAAATTTAATGAAGTTCTGTTGAAAAAATGATAAATTTTCTGAGAAATAAACAATTCATTAAGAAATTTATAAGAATTTTTAAATAAAAACTCTTATTTTTTTGGAAAAAATAAAATAAAATTTTAATAAATGTTTGAAAATCGAATCAAATATTTTTTTTATTACAAACAAACTCTTAAAATAAATGAAGTTTATTCGATTTAATATAATTGCTTTTTTCCCATTTTCGCTCTTCAACCTAAAACAAAGATAAGGATGAAAACAAGACAAGGATGAAAACAACAACAGGGGAAACAAAGATGAAGATGAAAATAAAAACGAGAGGATGAAAACAAAGCCTCTTCTTATGGCTTCAAAGAAATGTCTCATGCATCTTCAGTTTCTTGAGTTTCAGATTGAAAATCTATGAACTTATTCATCGCAAGAATTCGAAAATTAAAGAAGAAAGTTTTAGCCGAAAGTCTCTAATAGCAGCGTCAACAAGAGCAAATAAATATTTTGTATTCAGATGTTAAGGTTTTCAACGAAAATCTAAGCAATAATGAACATATGAAAGAAATAATGAACCAAAGTTCGAATGATTTGAACAATGGAAATAGATTGACTTTAGATGAGGAGTTATTATATGATATAAAAAAAATGAGCAAACACCTTAAAACAAAGAAAGCAAAGAAAATGAAAAAAACCCTCGAAAATAAATTTGATTATAATTGAGAATATTGATTAAAAAAGAAAACTTAAATTTTATCAAAAAATTCCTTATTTTATTTTATATAAAAAACAAATGATCCAAGAAAATGGTCTTTGTGTAAATTTTTTAGATATCATTTTTATTTCTAGGTAGGAAGGAAGGGAGATATATGAAATTTTACTTAATTTTATAATTTCTTTTCCTATAAATCATTAATAAATGGATAAAATATTAATATTTGATAAAAGGATGCTCTTGTTCAATTTCAGACACTAACCTTTCAAAATCAAGCATATGATGAGATGCTTGATATGAATGATGATTTTGAGCAAGAAGGTTTAAAAGAATTAAGGATGATGCATAATTTTTTAATGAATTTTCAGATTTGGACTCATTGGAATTAATTGCGAATAAGCAAGCATTTAAGCAAAATGCAGCAGAATCTCAAACATTTATAGAAAATCAAAATAATCAAAAAAATCAAGAATTTCAAGAAAATCTAGATTTTGAAGAAAATCAAGAATTTCAAGAAGAATTAGAAGATTTTGAAGAAAATCTCTTTAATAATGATGATAAATTGCCCAAAAAATTAGAATCAATTCTTTCTGAAGTAGTACAGAATGCACAAGAAGAATCTTCTGCAGGAGGAGTTTCAGAATGCATTGCAGAAATACCGCAAATCATAGAGAATTATAAGAAAGAAAAGGTGATTAAGGAGAAAGTGAAGAATTTTTTCTACGATGAAGCAATAGAACTAAATGAAATAGAAGAAAGTAAAGAAGAAAAAAATTTTGGTTTCAAGAAATTTTTGGAAAAATATAAATTTAGATTCTTTGGAAACTTTTTTTGGTGAGGAAAATAATGAGAATAAAATGGAAATTGTGGAGAAAAACGTGCATATTCATAATGTTTTGAAGCAGCATATGGACTTTGATGAGGAATATGAGGATGAAGGTAATTTCTTTTGGCATTTTTAGAAGAAACTGATTGTTTTTAGCGTTTGAAATATACTGACAGAATTTTCGATTTGGTTTTTTTTTGCTCGAGTTTTTGTTTTATTTAATTTCAAAAACAATTTTTCAATAAAAATACTAAATTATAATTTTATTTTATTGATTTGTTTTTAGTTTTTAAAAAAAATTATAAAAATATTAAAAAAAAAATAAAATCAAAAAATGGTGTTTTAAAATATTTTTTTTTATCCTTCAAAAACAGAATTTTTTTTAAAATTATTTCATTTCATTCAAAAAAAATTATTTGGAGTTATAAAATTTAATTTAAAAAAAATAATTTTTGTCTCAATAAATGGCTTCTAAAGGAAAAAATATGGATCATAATGAAGAGGATGAGGAGGAAGAAGAAGAATTAAATTTCGACAAGCAAGACGGTGTAAAACCCCTTTCTTTTACTATTCTTCCTAACGAACTTTCTAGGCAAAAGAAGATGATGATTTTGATTTCAAAGAAAAAGCCAAAGCTCAAGGTTCAAAAAAAGATGATAAAACCCAAGTAATTCAAAACAATCACTTTGATGAAGCCCTTAACCTCAGTGACAATGGTTCAGGTTCTCAAAAAATTCTTATGGCATAACATTAATTTGTTTTAAAATGTGAAAAAATAGATGAATATAATTCAGGCGATGAGAACCAGCAACAAGAAAAAGAAGAAAGTCACACTGAAGAAGAAGAGGTTGAAATAGTCAAAACTGAGCCAAAACGTCCAGGTAATGTAAAGGCTCAGGCTTTACAGAAAAAAGAAGATGATAGTGGTGATGAAGAAGGCAAAAAGAATATAAAAATTGAGGGTTTATATGACCCCGCAGATTACGCCAGTTTGAATGTCAGTACCGAGATAACAGAGTTGTTTAAATACATCACAAGGTTTTAATTTAACAGTTTTTTGGTTTTAAATTTTCAATTGATTTTTTTAAATAAGATATAAACCTGCTCAAGTAGACATAGAAACCAAATTAAAGGCGTTTATCCCTGATTACGTCCCTGCTGTAGGGGAAGTTGACGCATTCTTAAAGAATACTAGACCTGACAATCAACCTGAACCTCTTGGATTATCAATACTTGTACAATTAAATTTTCAATTAATCACACTTTTTATATATAAATAAACAATTTTTTTATGCAGTTTTTTATCGATATTTTTTTTATATTATCAAAAAAAAAGAACCAATTTCTTGATTTTTTTTATTTAAATGGTTTATAATAGGATGAACCTACACTGAACCAATCAAAGAAAGCGAAATTGGATTTGATGTTCAATGAGGTGATGAAGCGAAACAAAGAAGGAAAGAACATCAATGTCCACTCAATCGAAAATGCTGATAAGAACCCGAAAGAAGTCATGGCTTGGATCAACGATGTTTCAGAAATCCATAAGAAAAAACAAGCCCCTACGGTTTCTTATTCAAAAATGATGCCGGAAATTGATTCATTAATGCAGGTTTATTCAATGGAAAAACTGTTAATATAATAGTTATGAAGGTTTGGCCTGCAGAAATCGAAGATGCTCTGGGAGAATTGATGCTTCCAACAGAAGAAATTGATTTTTCTTTGGGAGATTATTCGAAGTTAGCCTGTGTTCTCTTGGATATTCCAATTCACGGCATCAATAATAACAAGAATATCGTCGAATCCTTACATGTTTTATTCACACTGTTTTCAGAATTTAAAGCCAATCAACATTTTCAACAACAACAGAAAGCTGAAGGATTTGAAAACGAAGGGGGAAATACCATGGAAATCAATTAAAAAAATCGGAAAAATTTAGATTTATTAATAAAGATTATTGAGATTTTTCTAAATTTAAAGAAAATTCCAATCCTAAAAATCATATATCCCTGCTAAATAACTCTTTTCGTCATAGAATTTCGCTATAACAGTCCTACCGGCGAAAAACCTGCCATTTATCGAAGCAAAAGCCTTCATCGCGCCTTCTTTCCTTTTATATTATAAATGAATTTATGATAAAAACTCCTCTTGATACTTATCAAATTCGATGAAAATCCTTACAGCTTCTTCTTCGCTTTTTTTTTTCATTAAATGAACTACACAACTCTGATGAAAATCAATGTGATTATGAATTAAATTAAAGTCTATTATAAATTAATACCAGAACTTTGCCATATTTATCGCATTCTTCAGCGACTTCATTCTTTAGGCCTTCATCTACAGACTCTATTGTCGTCATATTCTTAAGCATCAGGATCCTAGTGGCTTGTCTATTTGTATAATTTACATTAAACTTGTTAATGAGTTTTAGTTCCAATATAATAGAAATTTTATAAAAAATTTACATATTTTGCACTTCTAATCGCTTTTTCAGCACCATATCTTGTGGAAAAACAGAGCTCATATCCATTGAACTATTTACAATAATGGCTGTATTTGAATTCGTTTTCTTCGTTATCAGAGGAGTGGTCATTCCTTGTTCATTTTTTCCTAAACCTTTAAAAAAAAAAATTATTGTCGTTTGATTTAATTTTATTTAAATTTCATTGAAGAAATTCGAACCTTGACCAAATTTCCAGCCTGATTTCTCCATCATTTTAATGATCTTTTCTTCATTGCTAGGTTCTTTCTCTTTTTCATTGAAAATTTCTCCTTTATAAGATTTTCAAGGCGAAAATTCTGAATAAATCTTTACTTTTGGGTGAAATCAGCATATTCTTATTGTTTTTCGGATTTTGACCTTGAAGAAACTGCTGAGAAGTCTCTTTATTACTCCTATTTTCTTCGATTTCCATGCCATTTTTGCTCTTTTTCTCGAGATCTTTCAGTTTTTTCTCTTTATCAAGCCTTTCAGCAATTAAACTCTCATAATCATTGGGTTTTGAAGGGTCATATTCTTCATTAGTCTTATATTCTTTCTTTTTGAGAGGTATCAATACTTTTTCATTAGAAATCGTGTCGGTTTTCTTAGGAATTTCTTTTTGAATGGGTTTAGGCTTGGAATTTGCATTAATTTGTTGCTTGTACATATTGGAAATCAAGTCCAAGTTCAATTTAAAGTCAGGTTTTTGAAAATCAGGCTTTTCTTTTTCTTTTAATGGAATTTCATTCGATTTCTCTTTTGTTTCAGTCTTATGGGGAGAAATTGTAGGCTTTTCTGTGGAAATTTCAAGTTTTTCTTTTGAAATTTCTATTTTTTCTTTAAAAGCTTCAGATTTTTCTATCAAAATTTCTGGTTTTTCTTTAGGAATTTCTGGCTTTTCTTTAGGAATTTCTGGCTTTTCTTTCAATACTTCTGAATTTACTTTTGAATTTTCAACAATTTCTTTCGAAATATCGAAGTTTTCTTTCGAAATTTCAGGCTTTACTCGAAAAAGACTCGTTTTTTCTGAAGAAACTTCATGCTTTACTTCAAATTCCAGAGGTTTTTCTGAAAAAAGTTCGATTTCCATATCATTTTGTTTGGGATTTTCTTGAGTTTCTTCTTCGAAAGTTTCTCCTTTAATCTCCATTAAGAACTTATTTAGTGTTTCTTGTTGATTTATCTCTATTTCCATTTCATTTTTCATTGTTTTTTCCATGAATTTCGGCACTGGAGGCTTCGATTTTTTCTTTTGTACTTTGTTTTCTGGGCCAATAAAATTGGTCACAGGTTCAAGAACTGGAGGAATTTGAAAGGTTCTAGTTGGATTTTCTTTGATTTTTATGTTTGTTGGGTTAATAGGAACCAATGGAGGGTTTTTCAGGTTTTGATTAGAAGTCATTGAGTCAAGATTTTTTTAATAAAATTTCTTATATTATTGATTTTTTTTTTATTTATTTTAAAAAAAAAAAATGGAGAAAAAAAATGATTCAATACCAGAAATTAGGATAAATAATGAGAAAATTAAATTCATAAAAGAAGATCTGAAAAAAAATACATTATCTCCGATGTTCGGCGCTGTGATGAAGAAGAAGGATTTAAAGGAACCAAAAGAAAAAGGAGAAAAAAGTCATCACGATTTCATGAAGTTCTCACAGGATAATAAATATCCTTTGGGAAGGAAAGTTGAAAACAAATACTATACAAAAGAAGAGGTATTTATTAAATATATTCAATATTAATTTAGATCTCTTTTGTTGAGGGATTATTATATGATAACTTACTATATAATTATTTTGGGTTTAGTTTATTGAAAGGTTTTCCACAACATATCGATTGTGAGAAAAAAAATCAAATATTTTTAAGAATTTTTATGATTTTTAATTGTTTTTTTTATCATTTTTGTCTTTTATAACTCTCTGTAAATAAAATATTTTCAATAAAGGTTGCAAAACACGATAAACCTGATGACATTTGGATGATAATAAAGAATAAAATATACGATATCACCAAATATATGGATTATCATCCTGGTGGTCGTGAAAAATTGATGCTTGCCGCTGGAAAAGACGGCACACTCCTCTTTAGTACATCAATAATTATTATTTGTAAATAAAACGATATTTCTAAGCAAAATACCATCAATGGGTCAATGTTGAATATATACTCGGAAAATATGAGCTCGGAAAAATCAAATATTAAATTCTTTTATTTTAAAAAAACCTTAAATAAAAAGGTTTTTCCTAATACAAATTTTTAAAAAAATTCTTTTTATTTATCGCAAAATGAGATCTTTCACTTCTAGCAGCTGGTTAGAATTTGAGCCGATAGTCTTTCTTTTAAATAGTTTACCTGAAAAACATGCCATTGATCATGGTAATTTGCCAAAACCAACACTTTTTTGTATGAATTTAACAAATTTTGAGATTAGCTTTATGAATTTAAATGTTAATAGATTAAGTAAAATCTTAGCTTCTTTGACGAAAATCAATGAATTAATCTCTTTAAAGATTTCTTTCTTCTTTCATAGTTTAAGATCTGATGAAATTTCTCAGCTTTTTCTCAAATTCCTTCCTAAATTGTCTTCTTTGAAAGAATTTCAAGTGAGTTTTTCCCAAAATGAGTCTTTTTCTTTAAAAAACTTCGAAGAAATTGGCCAAAGCTTTTTTTCTTTAAAAAATCTGCAAAATCTTGAACTTTTCTTTGAAGGAACACTGCTTTTCTTTGATGAAAAGGCTATTATCAGTGTATTTTCTAATCTTCCTCCTAAAATCCTCTCATTAACAGTAAAATTTCTCTCTCAATGTCAAATAAAAAAACCAGGTTTACGAACATTAGCCCTTATTCTGAACAAATACCCTTTGAAAAACCTCACATTATACATTGAAGATGACTTTAATGGAGATATTTCTTATTCTTCAGATTTTCCTGTAGTTTTTCAGCTAATTTCTTTAGAATCTCTTTCACTAAAAGTCAGCAATATTCCAAACAATCTCTTTATCACAGATATTCAGTTTTTTGAGGTCTTTTTCCAAAGACTTTCTGGGTTAAAAGCTTTTTATTTGAAGCTGGATTTTCTTTATATGTTTATGCAAAAAAAAGAAAAAATGAAGTTTGTGGGAGAAAAACTTGATTCTTTGCGAAATCTCACGATTCTTCATTTAAAAAGCAGTTCCCGAATCCTTTTATTAGCATTTATGCCTTTTTTGAAGAATTTTTCGAGACTTTTAAGCCTTGAACTTATCGAAAAACCCCAAGACATCTCAACTGATCAGATTTTTACTAAAAAGAATCTCGTTCAATTGGCTGTATTAAGAAACCAGCTTGTCCATTTGAAAATAGTAGGCTTTTTATTTGCAGAAAAAGATTTTTTCCAAGAGAAATTCAAGTTTCTTACAAAAATAAACAGGTTAGTAGGATTTTCTCTGTTTTTGGCTCATACGAGAAGAAGAAAAAGGAAGGTTTTAATCGCATGGTTTTTAAAAGAAAAGTTGAGAAAAAGCAAGGTTTTTAAAAGAAATGAGGTTTTAGATGAAATTTTAGGGTTTATGGCTTGTTAAAAAAAGTGAAATTCCTTCTGAATTAAATTCTATTCACTTTTTAAAGGAAAAACAATAGCAAGGATTCTGACATTTAGGACAATATTTATTCTATTTTTATTTAAAAATTAAAGAAATTCATTGGAAAAAATTGATAAAAACCTTTTCAATCCAGTTTTTTACATGATCAAAATGTCCTCCATGTTTGCATTTCATGCAGACAAGTGCCAATCCACTGATCTAAACCCGAAAACCCCTTTATTTAATTCATAAAATAATAATTTAAAACCCTTAATTCGCAGACGTAACACTGCAAATGTTGTGATCGAACTAAATTAAACACTGTTTTCTGCTGTTTATGAATGTTTAAAGGTGTCTCTAAATTCTTTAAATAGGACTCTTGAGTCTTATTCTCCACCAGAAAATTATAAGAATCTATCAATTTATTGGTATTTTCAATATATTTCCTGATAAAATAATGTAATGATAAAATCTTTTCAATAATCCTCGCTTGATCAAAAAGTCCTCTTTTTCTAAAGTTCATAACCGCTTCATTTAATTGTTTCGTGAGCCAATTCTATCATTAATTTCATAAAAAATCAAATAAAAACCTTCTATTTACGATTTCTTCTTGTTCGAAAATCTCGAATTTTTGTATATATGTGATATGATTGACCACATATGCACACCAAATCTTCTGCCCAATGAAATTCGTGGTATTCTCTTGTTTTCCTTGTGCGTCGAACTTCACTTTTTTTATGTTCTCTTTATATTTATCCAAAGAATGCACACTCCATAAATTCTTGCTATTTTCACAAACATTAGACTTATAAAGCTTTTTTTTTGTGCCGCCTTGCAGTTTTTCAGGGTTTTCATTGAGATTTTTCAGAAGAATTATGAATTCTTCATAGATTATATTAAAGAGATTATATGAATTCATGTGTGAATCATCGAATAATTTCTCGTAATATTCATTTTTTGCGAAGATGTCTCCATAGCATTTCAAGAAAAGATTCACCATTTCTAGTGTTTTATTCTTCATTTTTGTGAAATTAATGAAGTTTTCTATATAAAATGCCATAAAAACGCTTTCTAAATATACAGGTAAAGAAAACTTCTGTTTTTGTTTGAGAAACATCTGGAAATGATTCTTCAAATACATGGCTAAAAGCTTGTATCTATTATCAAAGGCATAGCGAGAAACTGAATATTGAAGAGAGGGTTTTTTCTGAGGAAACACTTGTGAATAAATTTCATATAGATTCTTATTATCTTTCACCACATTATGGACCATATTTTTAAACAGTTGATCATTCTGAAGGCTCAGGAATGAACGGATTTGGTATTTCTCGATTAAGTCATCGAAAACCGATTCAGCCAGAAGACAGTAAGAAGAGAAATCATATATCGCGAAACGGTTGATCCTCTCTTCTTGGTTGATTTTCTTACGCTCTAAAAAAAAGAAATTTTTTAGAGTTACTGGTAAAATCAGAAATAAATAGCTCTTAAATAACTAAAATAACGAGCTATGACAATAAGCTAAAATTCAATAGGAATAAGCGAAAAAATCTCCTAAATTAGCTTACTTGGTGCATTCTTGCGAAAAAGCTTGAGAAACTTGGTTTTCAAATCTGGCTTTTGCCTGAGATCAAATTGTTCATACTCCTCTGATTTCACCTTCTGAGCCTTCAGCGAAATCTCATTATCTGCCATTTTCTCATCTTTCTCATTCCTGTCACCAGTCTCATTCACCACGCTGAAATTCAAAAAGTCAAGATTTTCTAAGGCATCTTCATCATCTTCTTCGTAATTCAGAGTTTCATTCTCGAATTTTAAATGAAACTCTTTTTCTTCTACAGAATCGCTGAGAAAAAACTCTTTTGTCTGATTGAAATTCTGATAATCTTCACATTTATAGCTCCTTTTTAAGCTTCGGAAATAATTTTCTAAATCAGATTTATCCATGATTTTCTTCTTTCCCAAAGACTCTTCAGGCACGTTCCTCACGATATCTAGTCTCGGGTTATGAATTATCGCCAAATGACCTAAAGGACTCCAGCAAAAAGATCCGGAAGGCGGGTAAATCATATATTTATCCTTTATAGGAGGCACATCGGGATATTTTCTAAAAGAATAAGAGATTTTTATTTATTTATAAAGCAATTTATTTATAAAGAAATTTATTTATAAAGTGAAAAAAACTATTTATTTTATTCAAAAGCCCTTTTTTTTACAAAGCTAAATTTATAATGCCTTTATAACGATATTTATAAAGGTAATTCTATAGAAAGCAATAAAATTCTGGGGGTGAATGAGAATATTAAAAAAAAGACCCTGCAACTGGACTTATATTTGATTTTATGGATTTTCGAAAAAGCTCACATTTATCTTCTTCATTTTCAAGCATGCCAAGATCTTCTGAACGTTCAGTTAGTGATTTCTTTTGAAATTAATAATGAAATATCTAATAGAAAAAAGAGAAATTACGATAAAATGCTTAAAGAATTTATAGAGCCAATCATTCTCTTTTGCGAGATGTTTTAGCTTCTTTATAGAGTCAAAAGTGAGGCTTTCTTTTAAATTTGAGTCTAAACGTGAAGAATTCGATTTGAATTCAAATAAAGGAAGTTCGGCGTCTTTTGGATTGATGAAACTTCTGATCTTTATTGAAGAAAAAAGGGTTTTAAATGAAATTCTTAGGAGGGAAAAACCAAAAAAATCATGGGTTTTGAAAAGATTTTCAATCGAAATTCGAATTCTTGGAAGTTTTCATTAATTTGATTGAGAACACCTTCGAGTTCAAGCGTTTCATGTATGATTTTCAGCTAGTTTTTTGAAGGAAGTAATATAAAATAATGGTAATTATCAAGAAAACTCGATCTAAAATCTTCAAAAAATCTGCTTGGCTCAAAAATTTATCCATTTTCTCTGAAAAATCCGAAAAAAATCACAAAATTAAAAAAAATAATCTAAAAAATCCCCAAAAATACTAAAAATAAACATAAAAAAACTAATTATTTTTTAATAATGGTTATTCTTTGCTTTCTCGCCCAGCAAACTGCTCAGCAGCCAATACCATTTCGACACTTTCTTCTTGCAAAACTCCTGCAATTTCTTCGCTTTACTATCCATCTCCAAATTCTTAACCTTCTTCTTTTCTTCAAGATTCCTTTGAATCTCTCCCAAACCCTCTAAAAAGACAAAAATTCCTTTCAAAACCTTCACATCTAAAGTTTTTTTTTCATCGAATTCTTCAAATTCTACAACAACTTGTGCGATTTTCAGAATTTCATTCATCCATCGAAGAATTAATCTTATCAGTGAATTTTCCTTAATTTCTTCACTTCCCACCTGTAATTTTCCTAATAAAACCCTCTTATATTCTTTAAATCCTCGCAATTCAGATCCAATACCCATTTTATCAGCAATTTCTTCCCAAAACTTCAGATTTTGTTGCGATTTCTCATGATTCATGAGAAAAAGCTCTAATAATTCTGCATTTCCTTCTTTTTCAAGTATATTTTTATCGAAATCCAGTTTTATCGGCACTTGGAATCGGGTTTTCAGCTTTAAATTCCTCAGAAAAAATCCGTCTTCTTGAGCTGCAATCAAAAAGCTCTTGGAATTGACAGCTCCTTCTCCTAAATTCCACGATTTTCTATATAAAATTGCTTTTTCGATCTCGGAAACCTGAAAATTTTCCATAATTTTCCTAAAACTTTGAAAAGAAATGCTCAAAGTATTAGTATTCGCGACTTCGAACGTCTTTTGTGAATCAAAAAGTTGATGAATTAACGATATTTTCAATGTTTTTTCTCCTTTGTAAAATTCTAATAAAAGTCTTAAAACAAAGGCTGAATCGACCAATCCCCCATTCATTGTGTTTTTCCCTCCTTTTTCTTTGATTCGAATCTTTACAAAATCCAATGTTTTTTTTTCGAATCCTGCTAGTAAAAGATCTATAACTTCGAAGGCTTTATTTATTGTAACATAATGAATAATATCGAAAGAAGCTGAGCTATAAGCGAGTTGCGGGCCTTTGAACAAGAGGTTTCTACTGTGTAAATAGAAGAAAAGCTCATCTAATTGTGATTTTTCATCAAGAAAATCTTTAAAAGTCGCGATTTCCCATAGTTTTTGAAGTTTTTGATTGGTTAAATCAATGAGAAAAATTATACGAGCATCATCAGCATTAGCATTAGAATTATCATTTTTTGTGATTTTTATCAATTTACGATAAATTGGAGAAATCTGATATTCTGCCAGAAAGAAATACACGAATTCAGGAAAAGGGGTCATTTTAGAAGAATCCATCAGGATTTCATTGTATTTTGAGTCGAAAATCGCTCGGATTAAAGTCAAAAATAAAGGAGAAACTCGCACAGAACGCTGAGAATGAATCTCGCTGGAATATGATTGGTATTTATGCTCGATAAACGAGAAAAAAGAGGGTTTTGTGAGAGAAATGCTCGAGAAATCATCAGGTTCTTCTTTTTCGAGGACTGGAGAAGTTCTGTTAGAAATTCGAAACAATTTCTCTTTATTTCGAAGAATCTCATCAGCTCGCAAAAGAGTTAATAGAGGGGTTTCTTTTGATTTTTTGAACACTTTTGTGAATAAATTCTCTTTAGTAATGGAAAAAAGAGCAAGATCTTTGAAAAAGTTCTTTTCTTCAGGATTTTCAGGATTTTCTATACGATTTCCTGCTAATTTAAGAACTTTCTCGTTCAAAACTTCAATTTTCTCCTTGAGTTTCTGGGAAAAAACTGTTATTTCTTTTGTTTTTCGCGAGAAATAGATCATTTCTTCATATTGCATTTGTGAAAGCTCGAAAAAGCGGTTTTTTTCTTCGAAAAGTTCAAGATTTATTTTTTTTATCTTCTCATCGTTTTCTTTGGTTTTTTCTATAGAATATCTAAGAATTGTGTTTTCCCCCTTGAATTTCTCGCAGATGTTTTTGTAATTATTGATGATTTGTTGTTTAGAAAGCAGAATCTGATTGAAATCCTCTTCTTTTTTCACAAAAGCTTTGTTCTTTAAATCGATTTCGCTTTTCAAAATAAAGGCTATTTTTTCTTCTTCCGGGATTTTCAAAGAAAAACCAAAAGAATTCGTTTTTTGGGATAATTGTTCGAAAGCGCTTCTCAATCTTTGATTTTCTAGTCTTAAAAGTAAAATCTCGCTATTTTGTATTAAGGATGAAGACTTTTCTTCGATAATTTCATCAATTTTAGACGATTTTTCAGGAGTTTCATTAAACTTTAAAGAGGATTTTCTTTGTGAAAAATCGAGAATTTGTTGAGAAATCACCAGAAAAACCCTTTGGAAAGTAATTTCAAAATCGAGGATTTTTTCAGAAAAAGTGGTTTCTCCAGAAAAAAGCTGGTTTTTTTCCTCGATTTCTGAGCGAATTTTCTTAAGAATTTGGCTTAAATGTTGAAAAAATTCAATGAGTTTTTCGTTTTGTGGCAATTGTTCAAAAAATCTAAAGCTTTTTTCTTGGGCTTTTTGAAGAATTCGTAATTTTGTTTCAAGGTTATCGTCTTTTGAATTGTTTAGCTTAAAGAAAGGACTATTTACTGATTCAAAAAATGATTTTTCTTGTTTTTTAAGAGAAAAATCCGGTTTTTTCAAAGGAAAACTTATAAAAGAGGGTGGTTTCTTGTGAAAACTATTGAATTTCGGCTTTGTTGCGCTGAAATTCTTTTGGATTTTCTTCAAAGAATCACTTAAAATTGGGAATTCCCTTGAGCTGGAATTGAGAAATTCGCAAGAGTTTTTTCTTTGACTTAATTGTAGTTTCATAAAATTTTAAATAAAAAAATTTCTTTCAAAAAAAAAATTCATAAAAAAATTCGAAAAACTAAACAAAAAAAAATAGTTGCCTTTTATTAAAATATCTTCACAATGAGCCAAAAAGTCAAGCCAGTTTCCGAGGACTCCAAGAAAAAGACGAAAATCCATGAAGACTCGTCTATTTCCCTTCGAAACCTTCAATTGATCTTCACAAGTTTCTGGGAGGGTTACACTGAAGCTACTCCTAAGAAAATCAAGATAATTGATGCTTTTTGTTTTTTTTGCTTCATAATAACAGGAATTCAGATGCTTTATTGTATCATTGTGGGCAATTTCCCAATGAATTCCTTTCTTGCTGGGGTCTTTACTAGTTTAGGGAGTTTAATTATCACTGTTTGCTTAAGGTTTCAGATGAATGAAGAGACTAGATACATGAATTTGACCAATGAAAGAGCGATATGGGAGTATTTGTTCTGTATGTTGATCCTTTTCTTGGTTTGTGTCAATTTCTTGGGATAAATACAAAAGAAATAAAGGAAAAAGGAAGAAGAGCAATATAATAAGATAAACGATTTTTTCAAAAAGCATTTGAATTAGTTTTTTTAATGGAAAAAAAGAAAGGGTTTTTTGGAAAGAAAAAATAGGGGTTTAATTAAATGAAATCGGAGTTTTTTAATAAATAAAGAGCTATTTTTTGAAGAAAAATCAGGAGGTTTGTGGAGAGTGGGTTTTTATCTGGTGTAAATGTTTTTATAATTAAAAAAAATTCAAAAATATTAAAAAAAAAAATTTTTTTTTAGAAAAAATTACGTTTATTTATTTTTTATTTATTCAAAATTTCATTTTTTCAATTCTCAAATGTTTTATATCAGTCATTCATGTTTATTCAAGTAAAAAGTCACGCCTCCTTTTACACAAAAAAAATTCAAAAAAAAAAAGAAAATAACGAAATTGCCAAAATTAAGCTTTTCAGAAGCTTGGACTCTGACCCTTCAGAGCCACAAACTCCTTATTTTAAAACAAGGTAAAAATTGTTTGTTATTTGAAAAATATCATAATTTCCTTCATTTTAGCTCAGAAAACCTGAAAGCTTTTCAGTTTAATGAGAATACTTCATCTTCTTTTCACATCAATTCAGTTGAAATTCAAACGGAAGATACTAAAAAGCCTTGTTCTCTTACGGACGATCATGGTTATTCACCCAATCTCAAACAAACCAAGAGGAGCAAAGGTTCTCATTGCACTCTTTTTTAACTATCTAATGTTGAATATTTAATTAATGTTCGATTTTTAAAAGAAATCTTATTTAAAATTTCAATGCAAAATCCCTTTTTTTTTCTTTGGATAATCTCTGATAAATTCATATATCCAGCCAATTTATGTAAGATAAACCATCTTCTACCCTAAGAAAGCCCTGATTTTTCTTAGATAAACCTTTTGTTTTGGCATGTGGACATTGGCGTCTTTGTCCCGATCTGATATGAAGCCATTTATAGAGCAATTCCGCACATTTTTCTACATAAATTAAATTAATTGAGTTCTTTGAGGGTTCTCTTGATGAAATAGAAGAGTTTCTATTGATAGACTTTAAAGCCAGAATTGTGATGTCATAGGATGGGGATAAAAGAAATAGGGCATTTACAAGAGAATAAAACTTCTAAACAAGCTTATCGCCTCTGATATTAGTACCCTTCCTCCACTCATGATAAAAATATACATAGTCCAATATTTTGAGGTATTACATTTATACGAGCTTTTAAAAGTATTTCTTCAGCGATTTGCTCCTTAATAATGGAAGATAGTGATTCTATCATAGGATTGATAAAATTTTGTTAATTTTTTTTCTGAAATTTGAATTAAAAATAGAAGAATAATTAATAATAAAATAAAATTTCTAGTTTAAATTTAAATGAATTTTTTTTTATAAAGAGTTTTACTTTTAATCGTATTATTTTAGTTGAAAAGACTATCACAGATTTCATCGATTCTTCCTAATTCTTCTCCTAAATCAGCGATTTTTTCATCAAAAAGAGAGAAAAAATTCATTTTTTTATCTGTTTTTCCATAAAGTTTTACAGAAAAAATTCAAATAATAAAAATAACTATCATATTCTCGTCTCAAATTTAAGTTTCTCGCCTCTATATCTAATTGATAAAATATGAAAGTCTCAATCTTAAGCAGCAATCTCTTGGTCATCATCTTAAAATCTGGATATAAATCATCTTCTTTTACCAATTTCGCCAAAAATTTATTAAAACCTTCACAAAATTCCATAACAAAACCACACAAAAAAAATACTGATTAAGAAATGCTTATTATTGAATGTAGATTGTTCAAAGAATTCCTTAGTAATCGATCCATTTTCCAATCTTTCTTTCAAAATTTTACTTTTTTTTAAGACAAAATTCAGCCCATCTTTTCAAAAACAACATTAAAATTTTAGAAAATGGAAAAAAATAACAATTTAAGTCTATTTTCGCTAGTTCTTGATCATCATAAACTTTTTTCCCTATCAATGTATGTCTTCTTCTGATAGCCTTCATTTTTTCTTCCATTTCTTTTGAATTCTCAAGCTCATCCTCTTTTTTATCGAAATTCCCAGATTTTTGATGCACAAATCTTGATTTTCTTGGGTTTTTCAAAGGTTCTGGAAGAAAAAATACAATAAAATGCTTGAAAAACATATGTAAAAACTCAGTCTATGATTATCGTCTTCACTTTCTTCTTCACTTCTTGAAGAAATCACTGATAATTGCTGTTTATCTATAATTTGAAAGTTTCTATTTTTTCCAGAAACATTAGATATATCATTTAATGAGGAGAAACTAGGCTGAAGGTTCTCTGATTGAATATCATCGAGAAATTCTTCTTCTAAAACATCACCGGGTATCATCAATTCATCCTCATTTATAGACTCTTTCACTTTGAAATTATCATATTTTTCAGAACTTTTTAAACATGAAAAATTATAAAATTTTTGGAATTTCTGACCATTTTTAAAACTTAAATTATAAAATCCACTGAAAAACTCAGTTTATTAAACGATTTTACTATTTTTCCTTCAGTTTTTGCACAGTTTTCACTGGAGTCGATTGAATGATTTCCGAATCACGATTTAAATCAGGATCAGACATTTAAATTCCTTTTTTTTTAATTTTTTTCAAATTTTTCAATTTTTCAATTATTTAACTTAAATTTCTTTTTGCTATTATTAAAATTTACATTTATTTTTCATTTAAAAACTCGCGAACAAACTCTGCAGTTTTTTCCGTATTACTCATAAAGGGACAATGTCCTGAATTCTCAACAATCTGCACTCTAGCCAGTTTTCCAATAGCCTCCGCACTTTTTTCAGACTCTTTAACTTCTATCAACAAATCCTTTTCCCCATGTAAAAACAAGCATTTGCATTTAATCTTTTTAATTTTTTCATTTCCTTCAACTATTCCATTGTTTTCAGTGGAAATATTGAAATTTGTCATCCAATAGATGGCATCCGCCACATGTCTCTCCTTTTTGAAACCCTCAACATATTTTTCCAATTGTTCAGCTGTTGGCATCTTTCCACAATTAAATGTTCCCAACTTCTCAAACTCTATGGCTCCAGCTGTATTCCGATCCCATTTCATTGCAGCAAACATCCAAAATGGTGATTTGCCAAAATCATCAGATTTAATAATCTGGACATTTACTCCATCTTTTTCATAGAAAATTTTCACCCCACCACACCCAACACTATCGAATAGAATGATTTTCAAAAGGTTTTCTGGGTAATTAGCTGCATATAGAAGAGTTACAGCTCCTCCCATTGAATATCCTGCTAAAATAATATTCTTTAGGTTCAATGCTTTTACAAAGAGATTAATGTCAGCTGCAAAATCTTCCATAGATTCAATGGTTTTATTATAGGTGGAGTCACCAAAACCACGCATGTCTAAGGCATAGAAATTTATTGGGAGGTCTGAGAGAAGCAAGATGAGATCATCCCAGATGCAAAGACTACTACAAATCCAGCCGTGGAGAAGGACTACATTGGTTTCAGCAGAAGGATGGAGCTGTGAACGATATGCAATGGTTTCTCCATTGGGAAGAGGCTGAAATTTAAGGGAATTTTCAAAAACAAGACTTGATTTCTCCATTGGATTGGAAGATTTCTTAAATTTTGATTATAGCTTTTTAGTTTTTATTATGAAGTTTAATATTTTTATTTAATTAATAGATATTTCATTGTATTCAAATATTTGAACTATGATTGAATATTTGATTGAATATTTAAGTGTTTTTGTCTAAAAAATTTTTTTGATTTTTTTTATATCGACCATGTTTATTGTAAAAGGCTGAAATCTGAATAACCCCATTTTCATTCCAAACAGAGAGACCCTGCATTTGTAAACCTTGTTTCTCATCAGTCAGATTTATAATCGTTGCATTAAACCCAATTTCCTGTCCTCTTTGCAATAAATTCAAAATGTTTTCATTTCCTTTGGCTTCATAACTGTCTAAATGTAAAAGAATATCAGGTTCATCATCGAAATCTGAAGGTGCCATTCGAAGAAAAACTGTGATTGCATGATCAAGATATTGATAAATACTATCTCTATTATCATTTATACGAATGACAAAGCCTGTTTAAAGAAATAAAGTTAATTAAAACAAAGTATTATGAGAAAAAACCGGTCCAATTTGTTAATGTTTTCTCAATATATCGTTTTTCACAGAAATTCAATAGGAAATGATCAAGAATTTTATCATGAGAACATTTATTCACATATCTTTCCCAACTATCGGGCAAAAAATCCACTAAAGGAATGCAGATTTAATTAAAGAATTGATTAAAAAATTAAACTAGGTTTGTTTTTATGTATATAATGAAATTCGTTCATATTATAATAAGATAATAAAGCTATCAATAGAAGAAGTATGAGTGCTAAACAAATTTTCCTTGTCAAAATAAAGCCTAATTGCCCTATTTTGAATGTCAAAATCTATTAAAAATTATTATTAATATTTGTGCTTGATTTACTTCATTTTTCAACTTTATTCTAGGGAAAATCAAACCATCAGAACCCAAATCCCCAGCACATTGCAAACATCTGATTCGAAAAGAACCTGTTTACTATCTATTTAACGATAAAATTAAAGGATTTTTACTTATAAATCTTTTCACGAGTCAAATAAATTAGAAAAGGGATCATTATTAATGCTATTTTGCAAGGAAAGATCAGAAAACACAGAAAAATCAGGAGATATGTTAAATATCCTGTTCTTGAGTTGATTTCTGCATGAACCTTTACTTTGCAAAATTGACAAAACAAAAGGTTTGGAGTGAAAACACGTTTTTCCTTTTCAATTTCTCTGTTTTTTTTCATTTTTTTAACAAAAACTTATTTTTTTATTTAAATTTATTAAAAAACTAAAAATTATTTTTTTGATGCTTTTAATTAAATGTTTTTTAAGCAATGCTTTGCACAAACTCTTGAAATAATTGCGTTCCTTGCATTAAA
>JFJP01037337.1_pt1 | contig 41587 bp, 64 predicted proteins | sample 431651 | NCBI WGS metagenome assembly JFJP01 (sample SAMN02602958, study PRJNA72255) | Microbial mat metagenome, whole genome shotgun sequencing project. | biome: fresh water; feature: sink hole; material: water; isolation source: purple microbial (photo- and chemosynthetic) mats found in...
CTTCGTAAGATTCTGGGTAAGGCCTCTTTCAACTGCAAGACCATATACTCGTTACTTGGCATCCGTATGGTTGCTGATAACGAGTTTTTGACTTTGGAATTCCCAAACCGCCCTGTAGATATCCGTTTGTGGAAGCTAGTTATCCTTGATGAGTCCTCAATGATTAACAAGGAACTTTTCGAGTACATACTTCTACAGTCACGAATCTTCAGAGTAAAGTTCTTGTTTGTAGGTGACCCAGCACAGCTTCCACCAATCGAGGAGAAAGAAAGTTTAGTGTGGACGTTGCCCTGCAAGTCAATTACTCTAAACAAAGTTATGAGGTTCGACAATGAGCTTCTGGTTACCGCAACTCACATACGAAAGCAAATTCAGAAGTATCCAAAAGGACAAGTAATATTGAAATCCATGCACTCAGCTAACGAAGGTGTGTGGAAGTTCAATCGAGAAGGCTGGATAAAGAATGTCAAGCGTGCAGCTGTAGCTGGTCTATTTAGTCAAATGGATCACACTAAAATAGTAGCGTGGCGCAACAAGACAGTTTCTGCCTCAAACAGTTTTGTTCGATCCTGCATATTCGGCGATACCTCCTATGATAACTGGTTGGTAGGAGATCGAGTCATAATAAATACACCTGTGCAGATTCAGTCTGTGGTAGTTGCTCATGTTGACGATGAAGGTACTATTGTTGAACGCTACATTGCACCCAACTCCTTCCATACTCATTTGAAATCTTATCACTTGACAGTGGAATTTGATGAAGGTAAAACCTTAAGTTTGCAAGTAATACACGAACGTAGTGAGGCTGATCTTCAGATAGAACTCTCCAAGTTAGCTGAAGCCGCCAAGAAAGACACTAAGAAATGGGGAGCATTTTGGATGTTGAAAAACTCCTTTCACTCCATAAAGTATAGCTACGCACTTACTGCTCATAAGTCACAAGGGTCAACTTTGTCAAATGTATTCATTGACTCTGCTGACGTATTAGCAAACCCTAGAACCCTAGAGTCTCTCCAATGTCTATATGTTGGAGCAACTCGTCCTACAACGAAACTTATAGTACTATGACTACCTACATGCTCATCCTTTTGTTTTCTATCCATTCAGGAGAGAAGACTACTTACCTTCGAATACCAACTGAACAGACGTGTGACATAATTGGTCTCCGCCACATGATGACTAACAAAAATGTCTATTCTTACAGATGTCTGGAAGTACCTTCAAAGCCGTCGCCTAAAGGTTAACCATGCTATTCTTTAGACGTTTGTTTTGTTCCCACACTTTTGACTTCGTCCGTAATGTCTATGGTGACGAAATTGTTGAATGGGGAGGTAATAGATCTGTCTGGAAATGCACTAAGTGTGGAAAGCTCGTTGGTCGTCCATACCATTGACCTACACTGACTTGTCAAACCCGTAAAAAATTAAAGTTGACGAATGCTTTGAATTCATGTACAATATCATTGAGCAATCCTGCTCTATGAATTACGGGTTTGACAAATATGGAAAACGGGTTTGAAGTTCGGATGCCTCTTCGGACGTTTGCTGAAATGGAACAGATATTTTCGCAGTACACTAACGGTCTTTTGACTATGAGCGAAGCGATACTTGCACTGCAATGCACTCGTCACCAGGTTGAGGCTCTTATTACCCATGTTCAGTTGCCTTATGCTATGCAGTGCAAAGTTTCACTTGCTGACTGGGACGAGCACATCAAGATAGTTACTGAACGTGATTTGGCTATTCAAGCAAATGAACAAATTTCAGTAAGCTTGTAAATTTTTACTACTCGTAATGGAGATACTTATGAACACCAACTCGGTGCAAGATCTAGTTAATGCAGTCGTTTCCACTATCAATCTTCACAGCGATTGGCCTGTGGATGCAGTGTACAAAGTATGGTACGACCTCAAGTGCTGGCCTACGTCGTGGTCTCACCACCAAACCTTTTTGTCTTCCAAGGAAGAGTTGAAGGAGTGGTACGCTGGTAAGCTCGATTGGGCAACCTTAGAGGACAACTACTTCATGCTAACGGGTTTGGAAGAATGGGACCTTGGTCCAAACGTTATCATTGATCCAATAGGATTTATCAATCTGTAGCACCCTAGGGGCTATTAGCTCTTAGCACCTAACGTGGTACAACCACGTTAGGATTATTCTGAAGCGCAATGCTTCAAACTCGTAATGGAGAAATCATGTTAAAACTTGTCTATCTTCCGTGGGCAAAATCCAATCGCTTCGAATGGCATAGAGTGCAGGATCGAAAGATTCGTGGCCTCAGGTGTGTAGGTGGCTGGTGGCTACTTTATGGCCCCTTACAAACCTTGTTTGGTTAATACCAATACCCCAATCACATTAAGGAGAATTACATGCCCTACTCAAATATGTCTTTCGTTCATCCGGTTTCTGGTAAACGGGTAAAACGAAGCGTCTATCACGCACACGCTTCAACCTTTATGAAGTACAAGGTAGTTGGTAAGAATCTGCTGTACAGGGTACGAGACGCAGTCGATAAAGACGAAATAAGTCTTAGGGCAATAAATCAAATTCTTAACTCCTTGCCTGAAACAGCATCTCTTTCCGAAGTTAAGGAAGCCTTCAAATCCAAATTGAATGCTCAGTGGGTTCTGGCTACAGACGCTCAGCGTGAGACTTATGAAGGGCTGAAGGTCACTATGCAGAAGAAGGCTTTGGAGTTGCACGACAAAGCCATTGCGCTTCGAGAGAAGCAAAAGCAGAAGCAGGTGAAAGATGCCCTGAAGGTCTTGGCGAAGCATGGTGTTACCGAACTAACGTCTCAAACCCGTAACAGCTAGATTTTACAGACGTCCTATGGTGTGACGTAGACGTGCGGACTATTGTCCGCACGTCTACGGGTTGTATCATTAAGGAGAATGTAATGGAATTAAACCTGTCGTTAGATGCTTTGCTGTCAATAGTTATGCTTGCTATCTTTGGCGTACTCCTGTTGCCACTGCTCAGAGATATCTTTTACCGTTGGTTTGCCTGGTCAGTATTGTGGAGCCTAACTACGCCGACTACGCATGGTAAGGAAGCTTACATTGAAATGTTGGTCATAATTGTGCTCTTTATAGTGCTAGAGTTGTTGTACCAGTTCTTTGCTGTACGTCCTATCTCACATGTAGTTGGAGAATGACATGAAACGTGATATTAAGACCAAGAGTCTCAAAACGGCAATGCTCAATGTGGCAACTCGTATTCGATCTGATCTCGTACTGCACGTGGCTTTCGTTCCAGTTAAGACGGGAGGTCACTACTTGTTGTGGGTTACACAAGCAGGTGATCACAACACTACTGAGTGGACAGTTTCATTTGTAGAAGGTCATACTTGCAGTATTACACTGCCCACACATTTAACTACCGAAAAGGAATAAATCATGTCTGATGCTACTGGACCAATTGCGAGTATGCCAGGTTCGCACCACAATGTACCTGAAGGTCAAACCTGTGACGAGTGCGGTGAACCAGCCGTTAAGCGTGTACAGGGCGAGACAGATTCGTTTGGCTGCGAGATGATGGATTTCTGCCAAACCTGTTACGACAAGTGGAAACTGGCGTGTGAACAAGATGACACATCTAGTAATGGTATATGTGACTGGTGTAAGTCAGATTCTGTTGACCTCCTTCCATACCGGGATGCTGATGAAGGACGTACAGGTCCAGTCTACCTGGTGTGTTCTAAGTGTCGAGACCGCGATCATGCCAAATGGGCCAAAGAATATGAGCAGTAGGAGGTCGATAGACGTGGTGTTTGGCTGATTGGATAAATGTAAACAGATAGTGTTGGTGACTGGCGAGTAATTTGCCAGAATTTGAATCATGCTTGGGCGCAATGCCCATTACTCGTAACGGAGATTATCATGAAAGTATTTTTGCACACTCAAGGCCTTAGCTCCCGCGTTGTGATCCGTATTAGCAAGTCACGGGCACAGATGTTTCGGGACACAGAACAGGGCCCTTTTACATTCCCAAACAAAGAAGTTGCATACCCGCAAGGCGGTGGTTGGTACACAGCTGTTGGCTCGCACGATGCTATGCAAAAGGTTTTTACCTACGTTAGCAACAGGTTTCAGGCAGTCATTGATGAGAGAAATCGTGAGCTGCGAGAACTCTTGATTCTCGCTGAGTATGGCCATTCATCAACTGATTTTCAATCTGAGGTTGTTCATACTGTAACGCGTACTTCGCATTTACCCGATGTACTGCTCCGTTCTGATGACAATTCTCGTATGTACACTCGCAATGCTAAGGTAACAACACATAAGCACAATCGACACACTAACGAGCGTCGTTCACCTAGTGAAGGTGCTTTAGCTGCTCTGCAGCGCAAACTTACACGCCACGTTTAGGAGATCAATTATGGCTAGTCTTAATAGCATGAGGTTCAAACCTCTCAATGAGGAAGGCACACGGTTTCGCGTTTGGCGTGTTTCCTTCTTTACTGGGACAGAGTCTTACATGGATTTGGAAGTTACTGAAGCCCAGTTGGTTGAGTTTGCCAACGGAGGCGGTTATTTACAAAAGCTTTTCTGCAATCTTACACCCGACGAGCGTGAGTTCCTGAAAACAGGCGCTACCCCGGAAGATTGGAACAACATTTTTGGAGCACCAAATGCAAAACCTTCAAACTGAACTTAGCTCACCAATTGCACCTTTTATCCCTATTTGTGCAGAATATGGTGTAGCGTTTCAAGAACTAGTTAGGCATAGAGCACCTGTACTTGTTGTGTCTTGGGTGTGGTATGGTACTAGCTCATCCTTGTTGGGGGAACCGCAGATAATAGTTGATCACAAGCATTTGATCGTTCTCTACGAGGGTAAGCTGTGTGTTGTGACTGGACTGCCTTTCAAGTTACGTTATATGGGACCTCATAAAATGTTCAAAGGCTTCCTGTTTACTCAGGTGCGAAATCGCGGTGTGTTCCTGCAAAACATTTTCAAGAATCTAGTAATGGAACTTGAGGTGCTTGATGATGCAGACAAAATTCAGTAAAACTTTGGTGGTTGAATTTTTCAAGAAGTATCGTGAAGGGGCCTTTGGTTCTCAACGTATGGGTCAGGCATTCTACAACTTTTGTGACCTGCATAAATGCACACAGGACAAGCAAGAGCTAGATAAGCTGTATGAAATGGACACCGTTGAGGCACTAAACTTCATTGAACAAAACATGGACTTTACTCAATAGGTGTGCTCATGGAAATTAAAGGCTTCGTTTCAGACAGTCGTGTGACAAAGGGCGTGGCACGGTACAAGACCCCTTGGGGGCAACGAGCCACGTGATTGGTTCAAGCTCAATACAAACCCAACTAACTTAGGAGAATCAAAATGTCACCTGTTCAGATAGAGCTTTTGCTTAAGATTTATTACTCCGGTGAAATGGTCGCAATAAATAGCAATAGGTTACGGTTGGCCGTAAATTTTTTTATTCACCATGAAATGATCCAGGAAACTCAACCATCCAAGGAGAAGAAGGACCCACAGTATGAATTAACCGAAAAAGGTGATTTTTACGTTAAGTCACTTATGGCCATCCCCATGCCAGTTAGTAAAACTATTTGGGTTCTTCCCATAGAAGGTGACACCAGTCATGACGAGCAAACCTGTGTTTAATTTAGTGGGAAATCAAAATCATGAATAACCAATATCGTTTTCAATACGTGGCAGATACTGCATGGGCTCGTGACATGGGTCGATACTTGAAGACAGGTATTATACTTTTTGACTGTTACTCTGATTTAGAGAACACCTACACCAAAGTATTGTTTGATGGTGAAACCCAGACAACCTTTGTTTACCTTACTCATATTGAGTTGATTGAGGACAACGTAGAAGACCTAAGTACATCTCAAGCAAAGAGTTTGCTACTGGAACTCTTCTCTCAGGGCTTCGGTATTGCGGGTCACCGAGTCCCTAATGGTGCTGACTACTATCAGTGTACTGCGTGCCACGCTACAACTGAAACTATGGGTTATGCTGATTCAATAGGTAGCGTAGCCGAAGTGAAACACAAACCTGGTTGTCAGTTATTGAAATTACTTGAATGGTCATCCGACTAAGGAGATAGATATGGAACACGAAGCGAAACAACCAGAACAATGTTATATGGTGACAATTTCGTTCCCCGTATGGTGTTCAGTACGTAATGGGTGGGATGACTTTAGTTGTATGTTCGTATTCAAGAAGTTACCCACAGCACTTGACATACTGAATGCCGTAAAGGTACGACAAGACTTTTACACGGATCATGCTGGTGTACATGACTTCGTTCTTGAAGCTTGTCATAAGCTTCAGGCTAACACGTTGTCCGGTAATTCTGGATGGGGGCGCCCTGTAAGTGTGCAAGGTAGAAACGTTCTTGTTCGTATAGCTGCACAAGACTGGTTTGACAACACTCTGCAAATAGATAGTAACCATGAATGACTCTGTTGGGCAAAATGTCAGACGGTTCAATACCAGAGACATAAATGAAGCTAGCATACGTTATGACCAAGCGAATGGTGTGGGTAGTTTTGATAAATTAACTACACGTAAGAGAAATCGTTTGTCTCAGGACGAAATGTATCACCGTGAACATAGTGATCTCTGTGACGCATTGAAGGGCAAATTTACGAAAGGGTAACTCATGAGTTTTGCAAATCAACTTTTAGTTAGGCTTGGTGTGAAAGAGTCATCGTCAGAAGCCGCAGCTGCTAAGGCACGAGGCTATAACTATGCGGCAGGCCTTTTGCTGTGTTCCGATTGCAAGGAGTCCACTATTTTAGAATTAGAGGCGGCAGCAGACAATCCATTTGATAAGACAGCCTTTGACTACGGTATAGAGCAGGCTGTTAGAGATTGGTTAACTCAATTTCCAGAGAAGGAGACTTAAAAATGTCAGAGTTGGAATTGGAATTCAACGCTTTGATTCGAGATCTGCTTAACTTGGGCGTAGAGATCACAATGAAGGTCAAGGATGGTGCTATTATCTGGTACGACCTAAACACCGGGATGAAATCAGATCTTCACCTATACTTTGACGGTGAGTCTGTCAAATGGAAAGGCCGCTATGGAGAAGGAACGTTAAACCTTGGTAAGGAAACAGGCTTCAACGTAATAAACGTAATGGAGCTAGTCAAGGAATGCTTGTGTGGTCGCACTTACTGTAGTCACATGTGGGTTGAAGCCTTCCGCAAAATGGCTTTCGAACTTTTCGACGAATAGGTGACATCCGTGATTAGCTCAAAACTAGACACAGCAACTCAGTTGAAGATATCTAGATTGATTCTACAGTATCATGTGAAAGAAAATTATCCGTTGTTAGAAGCTTTCAGAAAGTCTGCTCCCTTTAAGGTGTACAGCTTGAGACAATTGACGAGTATACGTAAGGGAATGTCTCATGCCCTACTTGAAGCTAGACTTTCTTTAGGTAAAGGATTATTCTGGCAAGTTAACCAACCTGTTGAGGTTTGTGTTGCTAGTGGTGAAGTAAGGCCATGTACCGAAATAAAGGAGTTGAGAGAGTTCGTGGCTCAACCGCGCAAACACAAAGTATTAGTGATTGGAACTCTAGACTCTCATGTACAACACCTAAAAAGTTCTGTGTTTGACATTGTTCACTTAACGTCAGGGGTGCGTCCTAATAAGATTAGGTCAACTGCAATTGCAGCAGACCATACCATAGTATGGGTTACAAAAGTTAGTCATTCAGTAACGGATCTCCTATCTAGGATGGGTGTCCACATCATTTATGCTAAAGGGCTTAGTAGCATTCGTGATTCTATTTCAATACTTGAGCAGAGCATTCACCATGAATGATACTTCAGTTAAAGAGATTATACTGAGGAGCTGGAACTTGACGACAACCACCTTTGCACAAGCTGTGGTAACCCAGTTGATCGAAAAGACGAAAGCATGTGTAGCGTTTTCGCTCAGGAAAAAAGCGACTACGATAGAGAAGCCATCTGTAATTAAACTCATTTGGAGAAAACAATGACTCAAATGTTAGTAGAAACCATTGGTGAAAACCTAATCAAGGTTACCCGTGCGAGTGATATAAGCGGAAAATTGGGTTCAATGCTTATTGAATGTTCTTCCGAACAAATGAAGGAGTTTGCGAAGGGTTACCCTGGTCGGTCAATTCAGGCAATTTTTCCAAACCTTAGGCGTGAGTTGATTGAAGAGGAGTTGCAGTCATGAGCACACTTTCTACAAAACCTGTAAAACTTTTGTCCTTCAGGAAAGATACTTTTAAAGGACGTGGTTACCCAGAATATGAAAATCACATCCTCGTAGGCGTACACCCTGGATGTTCGGAATGTAACCAGTATGGAACTGTCCCAGCGTACAATAGCTACGCCGATTTTGATTACGTCGAGTGCCCAAACTGTGGTGGATATGGCTGGGCCACTTGGATTATACCAATCGAAAGGAAGTTGTGATGCTCAATATTCAGGTTCAAAAGATTTTGGATTTTACAAAGGAAAATCCAGCGATCCCTAAAGCTCAGTACTTCAAGGTTGGTGGATTTGAAATCTATGTTCGCAATACTAGTCTGTACCTAGGTCATACTGAAGATAGCGCTATCCACGTACTAGTGATAGCGAACATCGTAAACCATATCCTCAAGGAACGTGGTACTGGTGGGCTTCATAAGCTTCTTGACATATTGGAACCTCAACGTAACGTAAGCTTTGAGTGTGTTCACAATGCAAGATTGAGAGCTATGCTTCAATCTAAAAGGATGTACCTTCCCGTACCAGGCATGATTCGTTCTTTTTTGAAACCGCTGACTAGCCAACATGGAGTTCAGAAATAACTTACTACATTATCCGCCTAGCTGGGGTAGAAGGAAAACCTTCTATTGAAGTGTTTGACGGTTTTGAAGGTGGTTACCCAGTATGAAGTCAGTGTGGCTGGCTGTGTAATGCCCAATAGAGGTGAAGGAACTATGTGTTCGATGTGCGCGCATGAATTGCTCCTTCACTGTGAAGCAGATTATTAGGAGAGGCACGATGGATAAAATGTATTCGGTAAAGGCTAAAGAAGTTCAATTTTCACAGATACAAGAGGCTAAGTTTCAGGTTGACGTAGTTGAATGGACTTGGTCTGGTACAGAGAAAGATTCATTCTTCGAGCTTGAAGAGTGTTATCTGTTAGCGTTGGTTAATGGTGAATTATGTTCCGTTGAAGATATACCAATGAAACATTCCTACAAAGGACCGTCAAACAAGTTCAAGGGGTTCATGTACTCGCAGGTAATGAAGCTTGGTGTTCCATTTCGCAATCTGTTCAAAAACCTGAACCTTGATACCATAGATTCCCTGAACGAAGAAACTTCTCTTAAGAACTAACATGAAATTCAAATCTACTACTGAAGTTAGGCAATTCGGTCACGTGCAGCTTGTGTGTGTACCTAGGATAATGCAAGAGCTGCTCGATATTCTCATGAAGCTTAACGCTAGTAATCAGAAGCCCAATGCCAAGTGTCCAGCTCAAGCTGGCTTTTGCTACATGTTCAAATCAGGAGCTAAACTCCGCTGGATGGGTAAGAATAACTACGGTATCTATTGTTACTCCTACAATGCTAAGGATGGGTTGTCTGCGGCAGAAGAACTTAAGGTAGCCTATGCACTTCGTGAGGCTGCTGTGCACTTCGTTAAAATGAAAGTGCACATGGGTGACGTTTTCTCTACTAGGGGTCAAGTTACGTCACTCAAGCATTCCATTGAATGGATTCCAGAATCTCCTATGAAGGTGTAGCCATGCCAAAGAATATTTATCACGTAGAGTTTGTTGACGGTAGCAGCATTGAAGAGTGGGCATATACTTGGGAACAAGCTAAAATCCTTGCCCAGGCAAAACGGATAGAGAAAAGGAGACACTGTGGAACCTAAAGCCATCACCTTGGGTGAGCTGCAGCTTAAAATACTTCGAAGGCAACGAAGATCTTTGAGATCCGCATTATTGAAGACTTGAAGTTAAAGCTTAACAAGAGAATTTCTTTTTACTTAAGGTGTGCAGGATTAGAATAACTACCATAATCTTGTGATACTCTAAAATTTGAATCAGGAGATGTTATGTTTCAACACTCGCTTCCTTAGATCTTGACTCTGGTACGGTACTTATAAACTGCACGGCTAGCCTAGGAATAAGTATAGTGAAAAACAAAGATTTTCCAGCTGACGATGTTCTTAAGGCAGCTGACCGTGCTATGTACAGGTCTAAAAAGTTAGGTGGTAACACCATTTCGTTTTCAACACTAGCGAACCCTAATATCATAGGTGAAAAATGCTCTACTTAGTTAGAGGTAAGCAAGGATCAGGCAAAACTACGAAAGCTAGGGAAATGCTTTCCCAGGATTTGGTAGATGTTCATGTTGAAACTGACATGTACTTCATGGATTATGGCATATACAGGTTTGACCATAATAAGCTGCAAAGGGCTCACGAGTGGTGCCTAGAGACAACTAAGGTTTTTCTCAATTCAGGTTTACGAGTGGTAGTATCCAACACGTTCTCCCGTGCATGGGAAGTTTCCCCTTATGCTAGACTTGGGTACACCACCAAAGTTTTTGAGTGTGCAGGTGACTACAAGTCTGTACATAATGTCCCTGATGAGGTAGTGAAACGACTTAGTGATCGCTACGTATCTTTCGAGCAATTGTCGAAGGAGCTGAGTGATGGTGGACTACTAATTTTCAAAGGAATCTGATAATGCGAATACGAATAACAGGGTCATCCATCTTGATGGACAAGCTTCAGAAAGAGCATCCTGACGCTACAACTCGTATAGTGGCTGATGTAGCGAAGAGTCCTTATGATTTTGAGTTCTTGAACTTTGTTCTTGAGACGTACAAAGTTCACGTTGAGGTAAACGGTACTAGTTATGCGCTAGGCAGAGAGCCTTGGTGTGAACTTCCATTCCCATACTATGACACTGACGAGGATGATTATGACTAGTTCTTCTGGGAAGATACAGAAAGTTACACCTTATGTAAACTCTTATAGAGTTGTCCCATTCATTTCTACAACTGATGGTACTCAGATGTACACCTTAATCCAGGAGTGGCACAAGAATGGCAAATGTGTAAAAGACCTACGACAACATATGAATTTAGCTACATTCGAGTCATTGCTTAAGTCAGTAACCGATGCGGCTACTGAAACTGACTTAACCTCACTAAAGGAGACGGAAAATGCAACGCTTTGAACTTCAAGAATACCTAGAGGCTAGATGCTGGCAACTGGATCGTGAGTCAGATAGATTCACTATTGGGCTGTCTCTTCATGGTCATACTAATGGTAAGATGTGTGATGGTTGCCCAAAGTTTGACAAAGGCAATTGCAAATCGTACAAGATACTTAGTCTTGCAAAAACGTTGACTTCAAATTCAGTTTCTACTGAAACCGTAAAGCAAGAAGCTGCACGTCTAGGAATAAGTATTGGTGAAGTGCGTCGTAGGCGTAATGCTCTTACTTCGGAGGCTACTTGAAATGGCAAAGAACAAAGGTAACAATGGCGTAGTTCGCGTTAGATACACTGAAGACACGCAATGGGCACGAGACACTGGACGCTACTTGAAGGAAGGTGTTCTCATAGAGGAAGCGTGTAGTCGTCAAGACCTAATTGACGATGATGATCTTACGGTTCCCTACGTAACTGTTAGGTTTGATGGTGAGTCTAACAACGCTAACGTAACGGCCTACTTCCTGGAGTTGATATGACTAGAGAGAAGAGTAATATGGAGTTGCTAGCGGAGCAGCTAAAGCAAATGCAGCTTGGAAACTTGGACTGTGTCTTTAGTGGTACAACTACCGGACGCATGAAGGCTATGAGTGTTGTTCATGCTGTCAACCACGAGCAAGGCCTGCAAATACGAGCAAGGCCTGCAAATGTTGAGTCGGTCTTTAGTTTCCTTCAGGAACATGTTTCTGGAAAAGAGACTATTGACTACGTGGAAAATCTTGAGCTACTAAGGGAGGAAAATAGTGAAGCTTTTATGGCAGCTACCCAGCTTAGGTCGGCACTTCAGCTTGCTGTTGGTGTTGCAGATCGAGTGCTCCGAATTACTGGATTCGACGAAAAGGGTTTATGCGATTGGCGACCGCAAGTAGAGGCCGCTTTGAGACTAACGTTCCACAAGTGAAATTTTGAAATGCAAGGCGGTACTCCAATGGACGACCCTAGAATAAAAGTTACCCGTATAGGTACTAGGTACCACATACGGTTATGGAATAACAACAAAATTTATGACGAGATGGCGTGCAAGCTTCGACTTGATATTGGATGGTGTTGCAGGAGTATGTTGCGCTTCTTCTCTAAGTGCGGCGGAAATAGTAAGTTCGCACATGCGGCTAGAATGAGATTGAGTTCTTCCACTCCAATAGGGAAGGTATGGTTCTTGAAGCACTTGGAAGAAGAAAGAGAAAGAGCTAAGCCAATGGAGCGGACATGACACTAGGAGTAAGTACTTACTTCCATTGTTCCACTAATAAATTTGACTATCCCAGACTCGACTTGATGGATGCTAACCGAGAGAATCACCCCAATGGTGCACTTGGTTTGTGGTTCGGACTAAAGCCTGAGTGGCTAGCATCTTTTGGAGAGTATCTCTATTCTTTTGAAGTTCTTAAGTCGTGTGATTCCTTAGTTCTGTCTATAAGCATACTGTCAAAATGGGCGCGCAACCAAGATTTTGACTACCGAGCTAAACGGGATGAACTACTTGCCAGGGGTATAAAAACCTTGCTAGTTCAGGAGATTGATGGCCGCATTGATATGGGAATTGTCTTAGACTTTGACTGCATTCAAAACTGGAAACGTGAGGTACGAAATGGTGATCGAGAACATAGTTAGTCAAACCTTCAGTGTTACTAAAGTGTTAGGTAAAGGTATCTACTTGGGTCAGTTCAATTTTTGCGTTCTTGTAGCAGCTAACGACATGAGTTATGTTGTTACTAGGCCACCTTCCACATGAGTCATCGCTACGTAGAAACTTATGGTGTCTTTCACCTTTCAGTTAAACCTGGCTTGCCAAATGTAGCCATACTACACGGCGTTTACATACTTGAAGAACTACGAGGTAGTGGCAAAGGTCATAGTCTACTGACTGCAGTTAACGAAAGGCTAAGGGAAAATCATTACGACCAAGCTATCTGTACTACAGCATTTAGTAACGTTGCGATGCAATCTTGTCTCACTAAAGCTGGATGGTCTATGCTAGTGCAGTTTAAAAACCGCAATAGCGGAAAGCCTCACACAGTTTGGGGACTTACTCTATCCTCAGTAATAGAATAGTTCTATTCCATTAAATGTAAAAAGACTATTATGAAAAGACTATTATGATAGAGCAATTGTCACTTAGCGACTCTCCCTATAAATTCGTTATACTGAACACTGTAACTGGACTTTTTTGGAGTGACTTGTTAGAGTCTTGGTTTAGTTCCCAGTGTGCTGCAACTCACTACAACGATGAGTTGCACGCTAAGTTTGAAATTGAGAGAATAAAGCGTCTGTGGAACACAACTGACTCACTTGAAGTAAGGATTACAGATGAGCAAAATAAGCAGCAAAGTTGAAAGTATATCCAAGCTGCACATTGAACCTATACCGTTGGGACGTTCTTTGGCTATAGTAAAGTTCTGTCAGATTGACAACACTATAGCCTTAGTTGATTCAGAAGGAACTATATTTAGTAATGCAGTCAAAAAAGGATACCTTTACGTAGCGCAGCACGATCCTAGAATTGATCGCATGGTTCAGTGTTGTGCGAAGATGGGCTTACTAAGTTCAGAAGCTCTTAAGGAGTTCCGAGAAGATAGACAACGAAAAATTGATATAGATAAGTACGAATGGGCAGTATCAAATCTGAGGTTGTACGCAGATGAACTTGGCATAAAGCTCACAGCCGGGCAAAAGGCCAAGTTGAAACTTTTTGACACCACTTTTAAGGATGAAACAAATGTCAGTACGGAACAAGAAAGTTGAACACATTTACCACGATTACAACTTGTACGCAGCTACTTACTCTAGGAGTCCTAGCTACAAGTTAGGGGAAGCTCTAGGGGCATTGTTCGTGATGAATGAACTTAAAAATATAGATCCAAAATCTTTTTCCTCCTTCTCGGTGCTAGAAATTCTTGCTGGGCAGAGTGAACACAAGCAGTACATGTTCGATCACGCTAACTCCGACGTACACATTAGTGAGTATAGCTATCTCGATAGCGAGGGTGATCCAGCTCAAGGCGTTATCAAAGGTGATGTGCTTACCACAAATCTGAAAGATAACAATTTCAACTTCATCATTGGCTATTTCTTCAGTGCATCTTCGGTGATGGATTTGACAGGTGCGCATCGCTCGGCGCATGCTCGCTCGGTTGTTGCTAAATTGTTCGAGAACATGTACAACAATCTTCCAGAGGTCGGTGCTTTTGTTTTGGATTTCGCCGAGAATGGCTACGAGAATGCTCTTTACGCGACCAAAGGAACCGAAGAGGAAACCTTCGACGTACCTTTCTATCATGCGTTACGCCAAGAATACGATATACCAGCTCATGGTAAATGCGAAGTAGTTGTTCACCGGAAAGCTACTTATGACAGGCGCACTTCAACTGTAACCGATGAATTTACCAAACCCGTGTTGATTAAGTACGCAGGTGAGACTGTAGCCAGAGTTCATGTGAAGCAGGCGATGACTCAGAGATACTTCTCGGAAACTGAATTGTCGGACATGGCGATAGATGCGGGCTTTACTAAGCTGATGTTCCTTCAAAATGAATATTCAGAAAATGACTACACACTTTTGGATAACGTTATCGATCTTGAAGATGAGGAAGAGATTGATGAAAGTGTAGTAGCCAATTTCATGCCCAACATGATCGTGGCTATCAAAGGTATCCAAGACGATTGAGGTCACAAATGGAACCCCAACATCAAAATTTTAGTGGTAAACTTTTCTACTCATGGGAGCAATGCACCAGTGACGTTAACTACCTATACAACAAATTCCCTGCAAGGGAGTTAATCAATAGTAAAGATAGTCAACTAGTAGGGATAGCTAGAGGTGGTGCAATACCAGCAATCATGTTGTCACATCGCACTGGCATAAAAGTTACCACTATCAATTGGTCGATGGGTGAGTATGGTAACGAGGCAGAGGCAGAGGACGGTAGATGGTGTAACATAGTTTCTCAAACACACTCTGTGTATCTTGTAGACGACATTTGTGATTCTGGCAAGACCATAAACTCCATGCTTGGTATTGTTCGTTCGTTGCTTGGCCCTTCCTACGCAGATCGAATAAAGGTTTTATGTTTGTGGAACAACATTGCCAGTGGCTGCCACGTCCATCACTACGCAAATGCTATTGACCGCAGAGTTGACCAACGTTTCATAGTTTTTCCTTGGGAGAATGACGCATGAAAATATCGTTCTTGAAGTGGTTCAAACGCCCACCTCCAGTTGAATTTCAAGTAGCTGTAACTAGCCTTACGTTCCATGCAATGGAAGTGACTAGGCAAACTGATGATGCCTACTTTCTAAGTAATGGTTCTGTCTCAATAGGCATCCAGAGTTCGACACCGATGTCTATAGGAGATACTGTAGATGTATCGCTAACGGAGCTTGGCTTCTGTGCCGAAGTTACCACATAAGGTGGCGATAGTAGGGTGCTCTTCTCTAGAAGAGCACCTAGCACGCTCAATTTCGTCTAAGTTACTTGATACACTTTCCAAGGCTTGGCCCTTGGAAGAGGTATTTACCATTAAAGAAGACTTGTTGGGTAGTATGATTCGCAAGGAGTGCAAAAAATACAACTACAAAAGATTTGGAGTATCGGTTGCTGCTCAGCCGTATTGGGATGCCTCTGCTGTAGCCGTAGCTAGAATAATATGGCGCGTACCTAGGGTTATAGTGTACTGGGATGGAAAGAAAGGTCTCGCACACGATTGTATAGAGATATGCCAGCGCATGAAAAAGCCATTTAAGATGTTTGAGGTATAGCCATGACTGGTCTTAAACCTTGCCCTTTCTGTGATGCGTTCGCCGATTTTGACACCAATCTAAGTTATAGAAACATACGAACGAAGGAACTTGAGCGTAGCATATCTGTTTATTGCACAGAGTGTGGGGCTAACATAACCATCTGTGTAAAAGATGTTCCAGACATTACGCTTGAACAAGTAGTAACCATGTGGAATACTCGTACTTAGTAAACTGTAAATAATATTTTTAATGAAAGGGTAGAAACATGAACACAAAATGCTTAAAACTTACTTCTGGTATGGATATCATCGGACGAGTAGTATCTGAATCTGACAGTGGCATCTTCGTACTCTCCAAGGTAATGCAGGTTATGGCACATCCTACCCCTCAGGGTATAGCGGTATCTCTGATACCATTCATCTTGTTTTGTGAGCAGCACGATACTTCTGTGGAATCTGTTGAGTTCAACCCTAATACATATTTGCTTTCGTACACCCCAAAGTCAGATCTAATTTCAGCGTACATTGAGCAAACTGCTGGTATAGCCTTGGTGCGTAACGGCGCACCTACTCCAATGAAAGCCTAAAGGACAATTGATGCAAGCCATTAGCGACGTAATACGGAAACGCCTAGAGACTTTGGGTGTTCGGCATTTTGCTTCTGATAACATATCCGAGCATATCACAGACAGTGAGCGGGAACTTCTTCTTAAAGAAGTGGAAAGCAAATTTGAAGACTTGTTGAAAACCTTGGTTATTGACACGGACAATGACCATAACACCAATGGTACTGCTCACCGTATGGCTAAGATGTATCTCAAAGAGGTATTTCATGGTCGCTACGAAGCTAGACCTTCAGCTACAGAATTTCCAAACATAAAAGCTCTTGACGAGATTTACACTGTTGGCCCAATAACGGTTAATAGTGCTTGCTCTCATCACTTCGTGCCCATTCAGGGTTTTGTATGGATAGGTGTACTGCCTGGCGAGAATGTTCTCGGCCTTTCCAAATTTCATAGGCTAACTAACTGGATAATGCGGCGCCCTCACATCCAGGAAGAAGCAACTATCATGCTTGCCGATGAGCTGGAACGCGTTATGTCACCGCAAGGACTTGCCGTTGTTTTTAAAGCTAAGCATTTATGCGCTACGTGGCGTGGCGTTAAAGACAACGAATCTTGGATGACCACTTCGGTTATGCGTGGCGTTATGCGTGATAACCCAGTTGTTCGTCAAGAATTTTTCCAGCTCATAGATCAGTCCGCTAAATGACTAAGGGGGATGGCATGAGAAGTTCAATGTTTCTTAACCAGCCTACTGTTATTGACCACGCCTATATAGACAACGATGGTTATGTAGTTGGTGGGTCATTCAATCCGTGCTTCACTATCAGTGGGAAAGTCGACCCTACAGAAAAAGTAGTAGTCGACTTTTCTACGATTAAGAAGTCGTTGAAAGCAGCAATTGACGACAGGGAGCAGGGTTTCGACCATAAGCTATGGGTACTACCTCAGTTTTCAAACTGTATGGTAACTCAATTGTCTGGTGACATGCTACACATTGTAACTCCTCACATTACTCTAGACTTACCCACCACCGCAGTTAAGTTCCTTCATAACTCTGAAGAATATTCTCTTAGTAGTTGTGGTAAAGATTTGCGAATTTACCTGGATCGAGTTTTGGGTAAGATATACCCAAATGTTGACGTAAGCGTACAGGTTAAAAATTCTCAATATCCTCAGCTTTTGATTATTGACGACGAGGAAAATGAGAAAGTCGACTCTCAATACGAGATGTTTCGCTATCAGCACGGTCTTAAAGATAGCACTAGCTGGGGGTGTCAATCTTTGGCACATGGCCACCTTTCGTTTCTTCAATTGCTGTATACTCATAACGATGATGAGGTAATGGAAGAGTTAAACGATCAGGTGTACTTCTTGCTAGAGAGGATTAAGTCGTATCTGGATGGTGCAACTTTCATAAATGCTGAAAACTTAGTGCCAGCTTTTGTTAGTGGTAACACAGCAATTGAATACACCACTGAACGAGGTTTTTTCCGTGCTGAGTACGACCAGAGCTGCAAATTAATTGTGCTCAAAACTGAAACTACTATCGAGTACATAATAGAGCACGTGGTAGAACATTTCCGTGAAGATCTTGCCTCTGTACAAGCATCTTCAATTTATGTAAGTGAAGGTCTTTCAAAGGGTGCAGTTATACAATTATGAGTACTAAACTTGATCGCCTCAACGAGTTGCTTAAAAGCAATGAGCTGGATTTACCCGATTTTCGGCGCCACATAGATGCGTCCTTCAGGAATCTTCAGTGGCTGCAAAAGGCGTTGAAATCAAATCCAAATCTCGAACTACGAGAATTATTGCAGCTACCTCAACATAAGCTTTTAGCTACTTCGTAGTATAGTTTTGGAAAAAGGCCTTCGGGCCTTTTTTTTCGCTCATATTTCATAATTTTAAGTTTAGTTTAATGAGGAGTCAACGCTAAATGAAAAATAAGTTGCTTTCTAAATATATTTCTTTACTAAATGGCATGAAGTGGTTTGGTGCTACTCAGCAACTAATTATTCTGGGGACAACAACTATCTCTTTTCTAATAGCTCATCTCATATTAGCTCCGCCCGAACATTTCTGGACTACTGAACTTTTCATAGTTCATATGGGATTACTAATCTCATTAATTTTACTTCTCCGATATGCAACCTGCAAGGAACTGGGGTCAAGATACGATAGCCTAACTAAACTTAGCGGAAGAGTTCACTTTTTACAAAGGTTGGACAACAGATTAAACATCAATGGCACAATTGTACTTCTAATTATGGACTTAAATAGATTCAAATTAGTGAATGACACTTTGGGCCATGCTGCGGGTGACGATTTACTCGTGATGGTTTCGGACAAGTTTCGAGAACATATAACTGAGAAGGATTTACTAGCTAGGTTGGGAGGGGACGAATTTGCAGTCATATTTAACACTGAAAAACTGCTTGCACACGATTCTGACTTAGAAAAAGCTGTTGAGAAAGTGTGCAGAAGAATAATCAAATCTTTTGACGATCAGATGGTAGTCCGTGGTTATGAGGTTGACGTAGGGGTTAGCATCGGAGCTTCTATATTCCCAAATCATGCTAAAACTACCAGTGAGCTATTGAGGTGCGCAGACGTTGCTATGTATGCGGCTAAGAAGAAAAACAAAGGGTACTTTCTGTACAATTCATCTAAAGATTACAACAACCCTGAAAACTTACGGCTTATAGGATCTATACGAACGGCCATTGAACTTAATCAATTCGTGCTTCAGTATCAACCTCAGAAGTGTATTAAAACTGGGAAAATACTAAGTGTTGAAGCGTTGATACGTTGGAATCATCCAACAATGGGTGTGCTACCACCTGATAAATTCATCCCTATGTGTGAACAAACAATAGTCATGAAGGAAATAACTGGCTGGGTTGTTCGCACGGCTGTAGCACAAGCTAGTAAATGGCGATCTGTCGGAATTGACCTAATGATCTCGATTAACATATCTACGAATGATCTTAACACTTTTAACTTTGTTCCAAATATGGTTGAGGCATTAGTAAACAATGGTCAACATGCCGCAGATTTCACTATGGAAATTACCGAAACTTCAGTACTTGATGACATAGACGCCTCTGTAGCAGTAATGGCTACGTTGAGCAATTTAGGGATAAATTTCTCTATAGACGATTATGGTACTGGCCACACGTCACTTGATTACCTAAAACATCTACCCATAAACGAGATAAAGATTGATCGGTCTTTCATTACTAACATCTTAACTAACTCTAGGGACTATAGAATCGTACAGTCGACAATTGAGCTAGCTCACGATCTCCACTACAAAGTTGTGGCCGAAGGCGTAGAGACGAAGGAAGTTTACGATGTATTAGTGTCTCTTGGGTGTGATGTTATTCAAGGATGGTACATTGCAAGACCGTGTTCTCCTGACAGAATAACGGGTGAGTATCTCTCTAGGCTGGAAACGTTAACTTCACTTCTAAAGGAAACATTATGAATAACGCAGAACTTATAAAAGAGAGCATTACTTCGAATCATTTTCGCCTCCCTAGTCCACCAGATATTTATCTGCGCATACTGGAGATTATTCAGAAAAATGGTGATCTTCAAGAGATTGAGTCCATACTAAGGTACGATGCTTCTATAACTGCGCGACTCATTCAAGTGGCAAACAGTCCTGCTCTTAGAGGTAATGGGAAGGTATCTTCTGTCTTAAACGCGTTGTCCAGACTTGGAACTAAGTTTACGTCAAACCTAGTTTTAGGACTTAGCATGCGAGACAGATTTTCCCTCAAGGATAGAGAGCTTAGAGATATTGCTAGCGCAATATGGGAACGTGGTGTCTACGCAGGTGCGGCTTCCTCTATTCTGGCCAAAGAGTTGAGGCCAGAGTACAAATTTTCTCCTGAGGTGTCTCTAACAGCAGGCTTACTACACAACATAGGTTTTTTGCCAATACTGGATTTCTGTAGTTCTGAGTCCATAACCGCTTCAAACTTCAATGAGGTTGCTCACATAGCGCCTAGTATCGGTAGTATGATACTTACTTCGTGGGGAATGGATGCTAGTATTGTGGAGTGTACTGCTCTAGCAAATGACATACCTATGGCAACTAGTACTCCGGTTACCTATCTAGATTTAGTTGCCCTAGTTTTGTTGGCACGTGATTCTGTTCCTAGCGACGTTAGTAGATCTTATGGGAGCAAAGTAGGGATAGAAGTAGATGGGGTATCCGTACTTCTGAGCGAATATAGCTCAGAAATTTCTGAGCTTATTAAATCAGTAGGTATTTAACTCAAGATTGTAATTTTTGAGAGTAGCGTTCATTTATAGGAGCAACGCAAAATGAGTTCATCAGCACATTCTTCCCCAGGCGTCTATGTAAAAGAAGTTGACTTATCTCAACGCATAGCAGCTGCAAGTACTTCCATCGGAGCAATAGTAGGAGCCTCGAACAAAGGTCCTATAATGGAGCGCACTCTTATAACCAGCGCAAAAAACTTCGTTGAAGTATTTGGTCTTCCCGACCCCAAAACTTCCTACATGCACTACTGCGCCTTACAGTTTCTAGCTGAGTCAAGCAGGCTGTATGTTACTAGGGTAGCAAGACCTGACGCACTTACTGCAGGCGCTTACTGGACAGTTGACGACGTTAACGCCGTAAATCCAGTTATCCACCTTACGAATTTTGACGATGGTACTAACAACCCGTTAGGAAAATCTGACCCTTTCAACACCTTAGGTTTCGATCCATTGATGCCTGGTATTGAGAACATAGTTGGATTTTTCTGTGCTGCTAATCCAGGTCTCTGGAACAACAGTATAAAGATTCGTATCAAGCCGTCTACAAAGCGTGGGGCATTTGAGCCTGATGATCCTTACGTGTTCCTGATTGAAGTATTCCTTAACTATCGCAGTCCTCGGCAACTGCCTGATGAGTCCTTCTTTGTCTCACGCGACTATCGTCTTGATGGTTTTGGGTCACAGATGAATATTGAGGAGATAATCAACAACAGATCCTCCATAATTCGTTATAGAGCTAACCCCTATGCTCTACCACAGCTAAAAGTTTTGATGGAGCGCTCCGAGTTTTTAGATGGGGCATCAAATGGCTCAAGGGTTACTGAGGGTTTGGTCAATCTAGGTTGGGAACTCTACCGAGACCCAGAGTATGTGGACGTAAACATCCTCATCAATGGTGGCTACTCTACTCCTGCAGTGCAGTTGAAGATGGACGACATTTGCCAGTCTCGTATGGATTGCATAGCAGTCCTAGATATGCCTCCGGAAGATCAAGAGACTGCAAGAGCCGTAGAGTACAAACGCAACATGCTAAACCTAGATAGCTCTAGAAGTGCTATCTACAGCCCAGACCTGAAGATTTACGATCAGTACAATGATTATCAGGTATTCGTACCGCCTTCAGGCTTCGTAGCTGCAGCCTATGCGAAGACTGATTACGTAGCGGAAACGTGGTTTGCTCCTGCCGGTATGTCACGCGGTGACATGAAGATATTGGGTGTTCGACGCACGTATAACTTGGGCGATCGTGATGCCTTAGTGTCTTCTCAAATCAACCCCATGAGAGTATTCCCAGGTAAGGGGTACAAGATTTGGGGTGCTGATACCTGTCAGTCAATGGCAAGTGCCTTGTCAAACGTAAACGTTCGTCGTCTGCTGAATTTTGTAGAGAAATCAATTTCGATAGCCGCTTTGTATTCGGTCTTTGACCCTAACGATCAGATACTTCGTGCTTTCTTACGCGAAATGTGCGAACGCTTTCTACAACCAATTCAGAATGGCCGTGGTTTATATTCGTTTCAAGTAGTGTGTGACGAGTCTAACAACACACCTGCAACTATAGGCGCTGGTGAACTTATACTTGATGTGTATTTAGATCCGGTTATTCCAGCAAAACGTATTCAATTGAACGCAATCATCATGAAAACTGGAACGAACTATAAAGAGCTTGCACTAGCTCGAAGTGGGCAGTGAAATGAGCGGTATATCAGAAGGTTGCCACAAGGAAACTGATATTGGAGTACTTCAAGTACGTGTTGATAACTTGAGTAGCACAGTATCCGAAGTTAAAGTTCTTATTCAAAGGATTGAAGAAGCAGTAGGCATAGTAAAAATTGTACAAGTCCATGCAGATCAACAGTCTAACGAATACGAAAAACTTACCTCTATCGTTAAGGAGTTGAGTAGTTCGGTAAATCAGCTTGAAGATGCTATGTCGAAAGAGCTGCAGAACTCTAATGCAGCCAACAGCCAGAAGCTTAAAGCCTTGGAAGATCAAGGCTTCGCTAGAGAGTCTAAATGGAAAGAAAAGTATGATACCTTTAGGGGTATCATCATTGGTATAACCATGCTAGGTGGGGCTCTTTCCGGCTTTTCTATATACACAGCTAAGACCACATCTTTGAAAATTGAAGAGTCCTACCAGTATGTACAGCAACTGAAAACTCTGGATGCTCTAACCGCGGTTAAGAAGCATATTTCAGTTAAAGGTGGACACAATGACTGACGCCAAACTTCAACAGGATTTAGAGGATATCAGGAAATCTTCCAGCAACATATCTACTATACTAGAGCAGGAAATTATCCGTAGTCGATACGTTATAAACGCACTCGCAAGTGTATTGGATGATGGACTTATAGTAATAGATATTGATACGAACATAACAGTTATAAACGCAGTTGCCTGTTCAATGCTAGGACTGGATAACACTGTGGTGGGTAAAAAATTAAGTGAGTTTTACCCGGATGCATTTACGGAGTCTATGCGAGTTCAGCAACGCGAGTGGACAATAATAGATAGCGTAACTGGACTACCTCGCTACTTAGATGTTGTTGTGTCTAGGTTGGGATCAGCAGCGCAAGAAAGCGCTTTTGTTTTATTGTTGAGAGATGTGACCTACAAGAAAGCACAAGAATACAAGATATTAGACTTGTCGTCTTTCCAACACAACCTTATATCCTCCATACCCGTACCTACCTTCTATTCTGATAAGAATGGAGGCTATCTCAGGGGCTCTCAATCATTCTTTGACCTAATAGGTGTATCTAGATTGAAAGCGTTGTCCAAAACTGTTGAAGCTTTCTTTCCTAGATCAGTAGCAAATCGTTTTAAGGATCTAAGGATTCATTCGGACAAGCTAACCTGCAACATGAAAGCAGTGGCTAGTGACGAATATGCCGTTACTCTATACAAGAATCTTCTAAAATCCCCTGATGGTGTTATAATTGGCATTGTTGGGTGCCTAGTAGCTCGTGAAGAAGCTCTCCAAGAAGACCTAGGGGCTGTAGTGTTGAAGTCTTTAGAGTTGTGTACTCAGCCTGTAGCTTTGATAGAGTACACTACTGGGAGAATTTTCATGGTGAACAATGCCTTTGTGGAGCGCTATGGCAGAACTCAATTAGATGTTACCAACTACCTTGAATCATTCTTAACCAGTGTTAGTCACACACCACGAGACTTTCGGTATCAGATGTGGAAGAAAGAAAAGTTCGACATTACAGCTAGCATAAAAACTGCTGATGACGAAATTATAGTAGACTCCTTCGAGGTTATACCGGTAGCACGTTCCTTTCAACATCATGGAAATTATTTCCTAGCAATGAGGAAAGACTAATGAATTATGAAGAGGCGCGTGAGAGTATAATAGACGGTGACATTGTGTTCATCGCCAATGGAACATCAATCTGGAACAAGCTTACCCAGCTTGTTACTAGATCTCCATTCTATCATGTGGGTATTGCTTTTTGGATGCGTGATTCCGCTTACGAATCCCGATTATTCATCGTAGAAGCTCATAATGGTGGTCGTAGACTGGTTAACCTATCATCGTATGCGGCTTATAGCATGACAGTAATAGCATCTGAAGTACCATATCTCTCGTACTCTAAAGATCTTTTGGATAGGGCAGGTAGTGTTAAGTACTCAATAAAAGATTTCCTTGCAATTGGGATTATTGAGTTATTAAAAATAAAAGTACGTAATGCTAGTGGTGAAGTGTGTAGTGAAATGGTAGCACGCGCACTCAACAAAGGTAATCTTTACTTGCCTGTGCTCATTAGCCCAGGAGCACTATTTACAAGGCTTGTAAAAGATATGCGTTGGGTTGTTAAACTTTCTATAAACTAACCAAGGAAACTTCATGGAAGACAAAAAAGTAGTAGACGTGTTCACCGCAGACGAAAACAAAACTTTTGGAGAGCTCCGTCTTAATGCTATAATGGAAAGTATAGCACGCCAAAGGGATCAAGCATTTAATTCAGCCGCACGCGCTGAATCAGAGCTATCTGTGAAGAGTTCTCAAGTGGAGTTGCTCGCGAACAAAGTAACTGCCCAAGCTGCTATGATGGGAAAACTAATTGGAGAAATTCAATCACTTCGGGAAGAGCTGTCTAAAGCTAGGACTGTGGCAGCTGCTGAGAAAGCTGCTGAAAGGAATTTGGAAGTTCCCGAGGTTCCTTCAGATACCGAGGTTCCTTCAGATACCGAGGTTCCTTCAGATACCGAGGTTACTGACATGCTAGACGAATCTTTCGGCGACATAGAATAAAATTGTCCCTTAGTAATTAGGAGGGACAACTTATGCCAGTCTTAATTCCTTCATTCTTCTTACCAAAGAATGGGGCAACCTGGTACTTAGTGGAAGATACATTCACTAGGGGAGGTTTGCGCGTAGTAGACGACGCAAACGCACGTTCAAACATTCACCCAGCAAACCTCAAAGCTGGTATGCTGGTCGTAACTGCCAACGACAAAAAGGTATGGCAGCTTGAGAATGATCTTGATTCGTGGCGAGAGCTTCGGTTTGCATCAACTGACTCGAATACTCTAGCTTTCACTCACAAGCAGCAAACGGCCTCTAGTGTATGGAATATCTATCATGGTAAAAATCTGAGGTACTTCTCGTACACAGCTTTTGACTCTGGTGGTAAGCAAGTAATACCACACGACATGAACATCGTGGACCACACACGAGTGGAGTTGACGTTTTCTACCCCTATCTCGGGGCATTGCACGTTAGTATTTGACACAACTGCGTGAGATATTGACATTTGTAATTTTAGGTTCGGAAGGGAAATTCTTCTGAATAAAGTCGTAGGGTGAAAAATTCCTTTTGCCTTACTTGTTTTTTTTGTCCTTAAGGAGTTTGTAATGAGAATTTTAGGCGATCTAGTCTTTGCTGGTTTGGGCCAGCTGAAAAATGCTCGTATTGACAATGTGGCTGCTGACCCGGGTACCCCTTCCGTTGGTCAAGTGTGGTACAACACCGTTGACAACAAGTATCGTGGTTTTGACGGTACCAATGTTATCACCTTCGCCTCTGGTGGCTCTACTGCTGTCCTGCAGGCTGAGATCGATCAGCTCGAATCTGAAGTTGGTTTGGACACTGATGGAAACTACGTTACACCTGGTGGCTCCAACTACCTGGGTACCACCACCACGGTCATGAATGCCTTGACCACGTTGGACACCCAGATGAAGACTAACGCTGATGCAATCGGCGTTAATGCAACTGGTGTTGCCGACAACCTGGCCGAAATCAACGCTATCGAAGCTGGCGCTGGTCTCAATACCGATGGCACCTTTACGGCTGCAGTTGGTACCAACTACATTGGTGGGGCAACCACGTTGAAGGGTGCCGACGTTCTGTTGGACACCCAGATCAAGGCTAATGCCGACGCAATCGCTCAGAATGTCCTGGACATCGCTGATCGCGTGCTCAAGGCCGGCGATACCATGACTGGCAACTTGGCCTTCGGTGGTACTCACACCGTTTCTGGTTTGGCTGCTCCGATCAATGGTACGGATGCTGCTACCAAGAACTACGTGGACAATCTGTCCGTCGGTCTGACCTGGAAGAATGCTGTTGATACTTCGGGCGCCACGAACCCGCTGACTGCTACTTCTGGTGATCGTTTCTTGAACACCACGGACGGCAAGGTCTACACGGCTACTGCTACTGACACGTGGGATGCTGGTGTTGCTGCTGAAGATGGCGACGCAGTGTTTGTCAAGACTGACGAAACCGGTTACGTCTACAGCGGTTCCGTTTGGGTGCAGTTCACTGGCTTGGGTCAAATCACCGCCGGTGTTGGCCTGTACAAAGAGGGCAATCAGTTGCACATCGGTCTCGGTGCTGGTATTGCCCAGTTGCCTACGGACGAAGTTGGTGTTGACCTGCACGTTACCTCTGCTTTGTTCCTGACGGTTGATGGTACAGCTGCTTCTAGCGATACCGCTGCCCAGTTGTCGTTGTTGCTTGATGGTTCGACCTTGTCGAAGTCTGGTACCGGCCTGAAGGTTGCTGCTGCTGGCGTTACCGCTGCTGAATTGGCTACTGGTGTTGCCGGTGCTGGTTTGACTGGTGGTGCAGGTACTGCTCTGACTGTTGGTGCCGGTACCGGTATCGTGGTCAATGCTGATGACGTAGCTCTCGACCTGACCTACGCTGATGGTCGTTACATCAACGTTGACGGCGACACCATGACTGGTGACCTCACGTTGGCCGGTGCTCCCACCACCAACCTCATGGCTGCTACCAAAGCTTACGTGGATGCAGTTACCACGGCCATGAACGCTTCGCACTTCCTGTTCGACTCTGGCGTGACCAGTGCAACGTCCCATGTTGTTACCCACAACATTGGTACCAAGTACTGCAACGTCACGGTTGTTGATAGTAACGACAAGGTTATCATCCCTGATAGTGTTACCTTCGACAGTACCAGCCAGCTGACCGTTACCTTCTCCTCGGCCATTACCTGTAAGGTTGTGGTTTCTGGCAAGTACGTAGCCTAAGTTGTTTTGTTGAACTAAATGGGGGATTAGTCCCCCATTTTTTAGGAGAAAAGTAATGGACGTTCATGGCCACCTTGACATGCTTGGCAATAAGCTAAAGCAAGTTAGTCTCACTGAAGAAGATTTTCCAGCAGTACCGACCGTTGGTCGATTCGTTTTTAAGAACCAAATTCTTTACGTCTGCGTAGACATGAGTGGTGGTCTACCTGTCTGGGTTCCGTTAACCCAGAGTCTTAACATGAAGCGTTTTGTTCAAGCTGCTCCTGCATCTGAATGGGTAATTGTTCATGGTCTTAGCACGAACAATGTCTTTGTTCAAGTGTACGACAGCACTGGACTGTGGGTTATTCCTGACGCTGTAAATACCAATACCTTCAACCAAACCACTCTTACGTTCAACACGCCTATCGCTGGTACGGCTCTAATCATGCGCGGAAACTTGGATGGTAACCCCTTCCCTGTTATTGCCTACGAGCAAGAGTTCACTGATACCACTACCTGGGTTATCAACCACAACCTTGGGTATAACCCAACCATCGGTCTGTACATCAATGGACAGTTGGTGCAGCCACAATCTCTCATTCATAACACTTTGAACCAAGCCACAGCTACTTTCAGCTCTGCGCAGTCTGGTTCTGCTCGTTGCGTCTGAGGCCATCATGCTTACAATTCACCCTAAAACCCACGTACAGTCAGCACCTAGTGCGGTATGGACTATCACCCACGGCTTTTTCACCAAACCTGTAGTGAGCGTTAAAGTTCACGAGAATGGAGCATTGGAAGAGATCTTACCGAAGTCCATCACTTTTCCTGATGCGAGCACCGTTGTAGTAACATTTAGTTCACCTCGTACAGGTGAAGCACGATTGGCTTAACTCAGAGGTACGTATGGATCTTCGTCTAAAAAATTTCGCAACTGCAGTTAAAACTTTTCACAGCTTAAGTGGCGGGGATCCCGATACGCCTGTAACGTTGACGATGCAGCTTCCTGATTTAGCAAGTCAATACTCAGTTATAGGGTCATATGGGGAGCCTGACATGCTTGGGTTCCCCATTGATACTTTATGGGTGGTATTAGACTTGAATAGTCTATACTATCTTAAGGTATTAAAACTCAAAGGATTTGATTCACCGGAGTCATACAGTCCTATGCCTCCTGAACTTATACTTGGGCAGTCGTACAACCATGCTTGGGTTGAGGCTGGGTCGAAAGCGCAATCAATGGAAGGTCCAATTTGGTATTCAGTAGGTGGGGCTGTAGGACCTGCTGGTCCTGAAGGTCCTCCTGGTCCTGAAGGTCCTCCTGGCCCTGCAGGACCTCCTGGCCAACCTGGCGTAGTGGACTACGATGCCATAATCCTAGAGGTAAAGTCTAGACTATGCAGCATGTATAGCATATGTCTAACTTGATTACCCTTACATCAAATTCAGAGGCTTAAACATGGAACTTCGTCGCCAGCAATTCATTGATAGTATGGCTACAATTGCGGATATCCGCAACTTAGATGTAGTCAACCCAGTAATAGTTCTAATGGAGCACCCGACTCTCCAAACAAACTACACCACGGTGGCTTCATTGATAGAGCCCTCGTATCTAGGTATTCCAATAAATACAACTTGGGTGGTGTTAGACCCTAACAATGCCTATTACCGTAAAGCTATAAAGCTGAAGGGTATAGACCATCCCAGCGTCTCTACGGTAGAAAACGTCATTACAGATGGTGACTTCCATCATAGTTGGATTGAAGAACATCTGTATATGGACATCTTCAAGGATCCTCAGTACTATCTGCTTGATATTGGTGAAGGTCCTGCTGGTCCTGCAGGTCCTCCTGGTCCTGCTGGCCCGATGGGCCCTGCCGGTGCTCAAGGTCCCGCTCCTACTGTTGACTACGCATATATCATTGGTGAAATCCTAGACCAGTTAAACTCTGGTACTGTACTAAGTATATTAGGGCCAAATCAAGTTATAGAGGGTTTGTCGGGGCAGTACACACTGCAGCTTACTACTAGCGCGGGCAATACCCCTGTGTCTGGTTCTATAACTATCCAGACACCAGTAACGGGTGCATCTATCAGTGGTTCAAACTTGTTGTCTGTAGCAAACAACAGTCTTGTTGCTGATGTGAACCTCACGTTGCAAGCTACCTACGATTACCTTGGTCAAACGTACAACGCTACTAAGGTTGTTACGCTTCGTAACTCTGTACCTGTTAGCTTGAGTGCCAGTGGTTTGCCAGCTAACATGAACGAAGGTGTGTCTAACCAGATCACGGTAGTAGCTACTTACAGTAATGGTCAGACTGCAAACGTTACTTCAACGTGTACCTACAGTTCGTCTAATGGCGCTGCATTGACCGTAAGTGCTGGTGGCTTAGCAGCAGCTCAACTTGTTACAGCAGACACTCCAGTCACGGTCAACATCACCTATGTTGAGAACTCTACTGTACTTACAGCGACCCTCAACACCACTGTTAAGAATATCGTTCCAACGTCATTGGTTATCAATGGTCCTAATCAGGTTACTGAGCAGACAACCGCAAACTATACAGCAGTTGCAACCTTCAGTGATGGCACAACCCAAGATGTCACTAGCAGTACAACGTTCACTATGGCGAATGCTGCTATGGGATCATTCAGCTTGGTTACACGAGGATTATTCACTGCAGCAGATGTTCCGGCGAACACCACTGGTAACATCAACGCGGTATACACTGGTAGTGGAGTAACCTTGAATCAAGTTAAATCCATCACGGTTCTATCTAACGCAGTTGGTATCAGGCCTTATTATGGTGTTGCTCCTGTAACCTCAACGAAGGACGGTATCTTTATTGCTAGCCTTACTAATAGAGGAGCTAGCGCTTCGTTGGTAGGAACAATAACACTTGATTCGGGTGCTCCTAACTCTGGCATAACCATGTTCTATGCTTATCCCGTGTCTTACGGCCTGGCACGCTTTGAAGATGCTGGAACTCCTGGATTCTATGGCGGATGGGATGGTGCGCAAGGCGATCCGACCGACCCGACCAAGTGGGGCCCGATCACGGTCAACGTGGACGAAGGCGGCACGATGGTTCCGTTCTATCTGTATCAAACTGACTGGGACGGCCTTGGATCGGTCACGTGGAACATAACCGCTGCTCCATAATAAATAGCTACTAGAGCTACTGGTAACTCCAGTAGCTCTTACGGAGAAAAGCATGCCATTTGAATTTACCTCATTCCTAATACCGCGTAACGCAAACTCCTTCTTCTTGTTGGAAGACCGATATCTAAAAGGAGGATTGCAGGTAAGGGCTGACGTAGCTGCTAGAGATTCCATACCTGCCTCTAATAGAAAAGCGGGCATGATAGTGGTTACCCAAACGGACAACAAGTTGTGGCAGCTAGGAGCTGACGCGACAAGTTGGACAGAAGTACAAGCTGGTGGTGGGTTAACGGGTTCGCGTCAAACTGCTACTTACATAACTAATGAGCTTCAACCCAACGGTTATGAAGACTTTAGTATGGACTTGGGTAAGTCCGTACTGATTCTGTCGCTGTCTGTAAGTGTTCCTATGCTAGTAGAGGCTTTTGAGACTCCTGTAAGGGATGACACGAACCCTTATACGTTCTTGGCTACTATAGACCATCTAGTAGACGATGGCACTACACTAATGACAGATGGCACTGTGTTCAAAAATCGTCGTTACAGCATTTTTTCCAACGGTGAGGAACCTCCTGCAGGAACTATTCACTTCCGTATAACAAACCCTGGTCAAATAGCTTCAGGAACTACACTAACTATAGTGTTTTTACCATTAGAGTAAATGTAATTTTTGTCGTGGGCGAGTGACCAGCTCACTCGCATTTTTAATCAAATTTCATGAGGTGTAATTATGGGTTTTCATGTTCAGCGTAATGGCTACGTTACAGTCAACGCTATCATCGGTGCGGTAGTGTCTGATTTGGTGGCAAATGGTTTTAGCTTGAAATTTCCGGCAGCAATAACCGCCCCTTATCCTGCGGCGTTCAAGGCAACCTTGGAAGCAACCGCTGCGGTTGATAGTCTGGCAACTACACAGAAATGGCGTATCCATTTCGACGTACTTAGTGATTATGCTTGCAAGATGTATGTTGCCTCAGACTTGCAACTGCCCGATGACGGCACGACTTCTAAGCTCGAACGTGGATTGAGCCTTACTGCTGCAGACTCTGCGGGTGTTATCGGTTCTGATCTTGCTTATCCGTACAAGCTTGATGAGACAACCTTGATGATTCCTCAGGATGAGATCAATCAAATCGTAGAGTATGATGTTGCTTCTATAGCACGTCTGAAACGCGTCAACAATGCAGACAATCAATTCATTGACCGCACCATCCGTATCCCTGACATGCAGACAGCTCAGTCGTACCCAATGAGCTACGTCCTCTCCGTGTCTGACCGCGGTGTTACTCTTATCATTTGGGAAGAAGCTCAAGACCCGACTGGTGACAAATTCTCGTGGGTCTCAGTCCAGCGTCCTGTTGATCGTACTAGCGGAGCTGCACTGGTTGATCCTGCCTCAAAGACTCCCTTATTCTGCGTGTATGGCCTGAAGGACCAGTATGTGCCTGCTGCTATTAGGCCTGATAATACGCAGAGCATCTCGGTCAATGAGAAGCAAGTCATTACGCCAGAGTATTGGGAAAGTGGTATCAAGAAGTTTGTTGTTCGGGAGCGTGATGTTCTAAAACCCACACCTTCTGCACCCGCTACTTATGACACTGAGGATTCCAACGCAATCATCAATGCCGCCCAACAAGTGTGTATCACGGAAGACAACAAGTACGTTATCACCTTCCCCAACAAGCTGAACTCTCCGCGCCACGCGTACACTCATGAACTGGACATGATTGCGTACACCAGTGCGGACGTAGTATCGCAGCACACTGAAGTACCTCTCACCGTGTATGGTGAAACTACTGAACGTATCTACCAGGCTATGCCTGCTAATGGTGCCAACAACACTAACATGCGACTGTTAGTGCTCAAGGGCGGCGGTGGTGTGTAAAGTAGAGTAAGCTTCAACTGGAGGGGATTTATTTAATATGTAATCCTCTCCAGTCTTCCCTTGAAAAGGTGTATTGATGCTAAATTTTGTCCCTAGCATAGGTGTTAATCTTAACACTCAAGTTCTATCAAACATCCAGAGTGTTACAGTTTCTCAAACACTTACAGTTCAGGGAGGATCTTTAGTTGTAAATGGTTTGAACGTAGGGCCCTCCGGTTTAGTGCATAACGGAGATCAGCTAGAAGTTGCAGTAACTTCTTCCGAGCACTATTCAACTGCTACTCACGCAGTTGTCTCATCAGATCTATCCCCTGATCTGTACAGCTATTTCGCCGTAACTAAGAACTCTGAAATACCAATCGTATTTCCACAGCTTGAGGAAACACTTCCTCTTGATCTTACACAGTACGCGAATGGCTCCACTTACACTCCCTCAATTTCAGAAAACTCTTACGCCGTGTACAATGATACCGGCTTATGGTTATCTACAGTTGATTTTGACTCACCTATAGTCAGTACATTAAACGAATCATACTACATAGTAGCTGACTATCATGCTAATGCCATCTACAAATTTGGTGTTGACAACGTATTACAGCAAAAGTTAACTATAACCAAACCTTATGGTGGGGCATCGACAATTGATAACTCTTCTATAGACGGAGATGCTCTAATATGGGTTAGTCTTCCTGAAGAAGATAAGGTTGTGGGGTTGTCAGTTATTGACCTCACAACTGTTCATGAATTTTTAGTGGGTGACAAACCTCTAGGAGTAACATCATACAATAGTGGTGAAGTTAACAGTAAACTAATAGTTTGCAGTTCGGGTAACAACAGAATAATAGTAATAGATTCCAACACTGGCGTGGTAGACGCTACAATAAATGCGCCGGGAAAACCATTTGAAGCGTTAGTAGTAGGCACGAAAGCATTCGTTACGCTTTCTGACCAATCCCTATTAGCCGTAGTCGATTTAAGCACCTATGGCTTAACTTGGGTGTCGTTGCCTGAGCCTGGTCTAGGACTTACTGCAACATCTGATAGCGTAGTAATAGCCTGTAGAGATCATGTAAGCAAAGTAAATGCTACTTCTTTGCTTGAAACGAGCTTACAATTTCCTGGGGCGTATCTCTATGCTATAGATTCGTCGGTAGATAAGATTTTCGTTAGCGATATTGAGCATAATAGTATTCTCGTGTTTGACCATAGCTTGGTAGAACAGAGTACTTTCTCTGTATCAGCTACACCGTATGCCGTACTTATCAATGGGGTTCATATAGTTGTCTGTAGCATGTACGAGAATTCTCCAAAGCTCATGTTGCTACCGGACGTTACACCTGGCCAATTCGATGTTTTGGACACAGCTTACATACCTCGAAACGTTCAACTAGTTACAAACGAGGTTTTGGTAACATCTGTGTACCCCGGAGTTCAGATACCTGTTTCGGTGCCAAACATACTTGGTGCTCACATCTTAAAAAATAATGTGGATGTTGGCATTTACACAGACGCCTTTGAGGGAGATCTTCTTAAAGTCTCGTTCTTGTCCCCTGCTGAGCAAGGAGTTAGCGTAAATATACCATTAGTTGTTGGTGTAACCTACGAATATTTTACGTCTATTACTGCATTTGTAGACGCTACACCTACTCCTTTCAATTTCACAGATTTGGTAGGTCAAACGCCTGCTACCCCGTTACTTTCAGATGTGGTAACAATACTTGGTGTAGATACTGACTCCACTGTAGTCGTATCGTCCTCACCTGGTACTATACTATACAAAAATGGTACGAATCTAGGCACCAACTTTGGAGTGTTTGCGCTTAATGACACTCTGAGAGTTCTCATGAGCGCCCCAGAGGACAATTGTGGGGTCGCGCATAGCGTAATTACTGCTGGAGACTTCGTAACTGTATGGACAATAACTAGTCAACCTCAAGCAGGTAAATTTATACTACCAGCATTTGTTGACAAGGACTTTCTACAGATACCCACGGTTGGTCTACCTAACACTACGGGAAATGCCCTGCTGTTTTTAAATGAGACGTTGACCACCGTAGCAACAACTCTGCTTACAAACCCAACGAACATTTTAGCCCAGAAGACTTACTTAAATGTTCTGGATAAGTCAAAAAACGCTATCTACGTAATCGACCCGGATACATATGTAGTTGCGAAAACTTATTTACCTCCGGCTGGCTCAATAATAGAAGCTATAGATTATTATCCTAAGTACTCTGACAACATCGCAATCCCAACTAGGTTGATGATAGCATTAAGTGCTCCAGATAAAGTCATAATCTTGGGGGAGGACTACACCGTATTAACTGAGTATCCACTGGATTTCAAACCTAGTAGTTTGATGTGTGACGTTAATTCTCAACTATTTGTTTCGTACAAAGCGCAAAACTCTGTTGAAAAGTTTAGCGTAGTATCCGATGTTATCGTACCGATAACGGATTTCCTGTATGATAGTCCAGATTTTCTTTTAGCCGATCCTTTGATCGAAGGTAGACTACTTGTAGGTTCATCAAATGCTAAGACTATAAGTGTGTTCAATTCTTTGTTAGAAGAGGTAAACTCTTTAAGTGGGATAGTAGCACACGATGTTGTGTCAAATGTTACTGGTGTTGGTTACATTGCTGATGCGTACTACAATTCTGTGCGAATAATTGATGATACTTACACAGAGACGTCTCGCATAACGACTTCCGGTCCAGTTTCTGGACTTACGTTGATTGGTCAATCACTCCACTATTCGAACTTGCATAACAACACTATATACAAATACGATACAGTGACAGAAGTAACGACGCAGGTTGTACTAAGTAGATCCTTACTTGGTATGGCTAAATACAACACTACTCTTGTAGTGTTAAGAGCTCTTTCTAACTTAGATGTTGAGCTAGTTACATCAGACTTAACTCAGATGGACAGTGTAAGCATACCATTTGCGGATAATGTACCAATAGGTAGTACAGTACAGTCGACGAATTTAGAAGTAAGTGGCTTGATACGTCCGGTTACTTTCTATGTAGAGCCCTATCCTGGCGTTGAGCTTTTGAAAAATGGTGCTGTGGTAATTGGAACTAATGTAGTGGCGTACAATGGAGATCAAATGGCCATAAGGCTAGTGGCTCCTACGGAATATTACACTCAAAGAGACGTTCAAGTAGGAAGTTGTAGTGTAAGCTCCATGTACTCAGTGCGGACTGAACCAGACTTGCTACCAGATCAAGTATATTTCATTACTCGATACGACCAATATCCAAATACTTTGGCATTGTCTAATGACGTGGTTATAAGTGGGATTACGGATGGCTTTTCATCAGAGATAACGGTAAATTTTCAAGATACGACTGGTGCGTACTATATAAACGACGAAATTTTCTTCACACCAACAGCCATGGTAACTAATGGCGATGTACTGCGCATAGCAATATTAGTTGAGGGCCCAGTTGGAGTTGTAAACAACTACAGTCTTAATAGACTTACTACAGCTTTCGGTGTATTTAAGGTAGTCACCATAACCCTCGATGGTGCCATAATATGGCCTGATTTTGAGCGCCGTAGGGTATATGCCGTTCCTGAAGTTTTGGAGAAAGTACATGTACTTTCAGGCGTTGTAAGCCATGATCTGCATTTCAGCGAACATAAACTAGTGGACGTCACCGAGCCAATACCTGTTAAAAGCTCAATTTCCTACAATACGCTTCCTGAGCTCAATGCTCTGATGGACAGCGGTTTAGTTCTAGTTGCAGATTCTGCCGTTAGCGTTGATAGCGGAATAACGTTATCCTTTAGTACACGCTTTGAAGAACTTGTAGCACCAGGTCAATTCAAGTATACTCAAGTAACAGATGCTCTTTCCTCAGGTGAGAAAACACTAGTCAACACTTCAATAAAGGCACCTCTACCGTATACGGGTGGAGTACTTATTGAGCAGAACTACTATTTCACTGAGTTACCTTCAGAAGAAGTAATTGTACGGACGTTAGTAGCTCAAACTGAATTTTATAGCTTTGGTGGTAGCATAGTGTATGAGCTAAAGGTCAAAGATCAGCCTGTACATACACACTTCAATTTCATGACGGTGCCTATTGACCAGTTTTTCATGGTTAGGCCAAGTCACTTTGACTTCCTGTTTGTTCCAATATTCAACACTATAGTTTATCACCTTAGAGACAAAGAGCAGCCGGTACACACGCACTTCAATTTCATGACTGTGCCTATCGGCGTAGTGTTTGCCCGAAATTCCATACATGATGTTGGTTACTACATCGTAACCGCCGATGACATTCGGTATGAGATAAAAGAGAAAGAGACTCCAGAAGTCATACTGCTTAGGTTGCCTTCATACTCTGCCCCTTACAGGCCACCCGTAGGCTTAACTTATAGCTACGGAGTTCACCTCCATACTACGTATCCAGAATTCTCCAATCTAATTGGTAGTAGAGAAGTCGACACTTTCCAAGTACTATTCTACCCTAGTAGCGATAAAGAAGCATCTTTAGGGGTGGCTGAGAAATACGGACGTAGCATTGTACTAAGTACAGGTGTTGTTGCTCTTCTGACGAAGAATTTGTCCGTGTTTAACATAGAGTCTCCAGACTATACGCGTAGAATAGCTAGCATTCAGGTGTGGAACGCTAATCAGGCTGAGCTGGTACAGGACATAGTAACATTCTGTCCCCCGTATGGTACATGTGAACTTAAAGGACTTTACACTAATCAGATGGACGCGTTTAACGCTGCTCTCAATTCAGGGTACTCAGACGTTGATGAGGAAGCAGTTCCGTTTAAGGGGTGTTATCTCTGGACGATCGAGCCATCTAACTTTGTACTCAAGTATTGTGCGTCAGTTGGTCCTGACGACCTATACATAATCCCGTATGCTTGGAATCTATCAAGTGGCCCACTTATGATTGCCAAGACTCAACTCAAAGTACATCACTACATGCACGGTGGATAATGAAGATAATAACAGCAGAGAAGTATCGTCACTTCATACCAGTAGCTCCTGAGCTTACGTTCAACGTACCAAGCTTAGCTGCGGATGGTTCTAATTCCCTATTGTACGAGTACCTAATTCGAGAACAGTCTGAAATTGCGCGTAAAGAGCTTCCTCAAGCGTTCTGGTCTTTACCAGAGAACGCATTTGAAGTTTACGTAGATGGTATTCTTCAGAAGACACGAGCTATAGTAGTGCATCAGAATTTCTGGACTCGTTATACCCAAAATGAATCGGTATACAGGAAAGAAGGTCCATTCCTATATACTGATCAGAAATACTTGAGTACATACTATGCTGGTGCTCCCATATTCGCTAACGTAGATGATGTTACACCTATGACATTAGGTATGACTGTCAGACTTAAATCGACAGATAATTTTGATGGCTGGTATCACCTTGACATAAGACGCTTACTAATACAAGGGGCAAATCCAGTTGATCTAAATGTCTTGGGAACGCAGCACCAATTTCAAGGCGGATATAGAGTTGAGTACGAGGTGCTAGACGATGTTAAGTATGGTGAGCTACGACGCTGCACTTATCAATTAGGATGGGATTACAAGCCACCTAATGGGTATAGTGGCATAGACAGCTTCGTTTATCGTACTGTCACAGAGTTCGGCCAAGTTTCTGAACAGGCATGTTGCTCTATACGAGTAGGGTACTAAGCGCTCATGTTAATTTTGATTAAACCTTATGTTCCAGCCCTCTATCCTCCAGTAGGGGATCCATCCTTTTCTGATGTGCAGTGGGACCCGACAAAAATTGGTAATGCATCACTAAGTAATGGCAATCTAACCGTTTCTACCGCCAACAACGGAGCCTGGTGTTATGTGAAGTCCACCATTATTGTCGGTAAATTTTATTGGGAGGTTAGCTACTCCAGATCATATACGTCGGCTAACAATGGATACTATAGTTTGGTACAAGAAGGGTCATCTACCAGTTACCTTATAGCCTCAATACCGGCAGGTAGTTACTCAGGAAAACTAATGTTCGCAGTTGATCTCTCCGCAGGAAAAGCGTGGCGGGGCCATAATGGTGTATGGGAAGCCGGTGGAAATCCTTCACTTGGAACTACACCTCAGGTAATTAATATGGCTGCAGGAATGTACCGATTCAGGTGGGTCACTGACCCCAGCGGAGGTATGGCTGGATCGCAAGGTAATACACTTAGTTCAACGTTCTTCTACACAGCACCAAGTGGATTTGTTGGCTACACAGGACCTGTCTCATAAGTATTACGCAGAGTTTGGACAGCCTTAATATCAAGACTCCGATTACGAGAGTAAAAACATGCGAGTACTGCTCAAGCCGTACGCTTCCATAGTTCTGCACCCTGAGGTAGTTGAATCAGACCCATATTCTGCTAATGTAGTACTGCTTATGCACATGAACGGTGCAAACAATGATGTTGTCTTCGTTGATGAAAAGGGAAAAACAGCTACTCCGGAGAATGTAGCCATAACTAATAGCAATTTCAAGTTTGGCTTATCTTCAATGGGTGTAAGATCTGTTTCAAACATATACTCTGGAGTGAGAATTCCTGCTTCTCCGGATTTCGTACTCAATGGTGATTTCACTATAGAAGCATGGGTTTATGCTACTAGCACAGCAGAATGGGATGCGTATGGAGGACCTACTATCCTAGCATTTAGCTCTGGTGGTGGCGCTTCAACTATAGCTGCTGTAGGTCTGGTCATAACAGTAGGTGCAGATGCGGGCAAGCTAGCGTTTGGCGCTATAGGGCATACCTCAAGCGACATTTTGCTAATCTCGTCTAACGTACTTACCATAAATGAGTGGCATCACGTAGCTGTTTCACGACAAGGGTCTACTGCGTGGATGTTCATTGATGGCGTAGTTGTAGCGATTGATACGTCATCCTCATCTGTGTTGGGCAATGCTGCATGGTTATGCTCTATTGGAAGTCTTCATTATACTAATGGTCAAAGACCCTTTAGAGGACAGATAGACGAAGTTCGAATTACTAAAGGCGTAGCACGATATACGGCAAACTTTAGTGTGCCTATTACTCAATTTAATCTTTAAGGAATTACCATGAGTCTAATGTTTCTGGCCCCTCGCAATTATGTTATACCAGTATTACCACCTTCAGCTGAGTATGATCTATACTGGGAAAACGTAGTACTGTTAATGCACATGGATGGTGCGAATAATAGTACAGCATTCATAGATGAAACTGGAAAGAGCATTACTGTCAGTGGTAATACTAAAATGATTACCTCGGAGAAGAAGTTTGGTACGGCGGGTGCTTACTTTGATGATATATCTAATAATGCACTAGTTGCACCTCCCATAAGCCTAACTTCAGACTTTACAATAGAACTCTGGATTAAGCCAACTAGTCTTTTGGGTTATATACCACTAATAGGTCAATGGCGCCAAAGTGTTGATTTGGGCTCCTGGCTTATAGTTATAAGCCAGTCTAAAGTAATTTTTGCACTTGGTTCCTACGATGCAAATGTTCCTCTCGCCTCCTCTACAACAGTGTTGGAAATAAATAATTGGTATCATGTAGCTGTAGCTAAACAAGGAAACTCAACAAAACTTTTCATTAACGGTAATCTTGAATCCACAGCAACCTTCGCAGGTAATGGATTTGATTTACCAACAGTTAATACATCTATTGGTCAATACTATAACGGTTCCGGTACTTTAGGTGCACTAGGTACAACTTGGTACAAAGGGTACATGGATGACATTAGAATAACTAAAGGTGTCGCCCGATATACGTCTAACTTTGCGGTACATACGGAGGCATTCCCAGGTGCTCCGATGCTAGAATACGACCCATACTGGGATAATGTTATACTGTTAGCTCATGCCGATGGTGTAGACCAAAGCATTGACTTCAAGGATTCTTCAAGTTTCAATATTTCTTTGGCCGCAACAGGATTGGCCAAACTCTCAACTGTATCACCAAAAATTGGTTCATCCAGTTTAAGTTTGGGTTCGACTTCTAGTTATGTGTCAGGAAATGTGCAACCACTTGGCTCTGGAGATTTCACTGTAGAATTTTGGCTTAAACCGGATGGCGTAAATACGGAGTGGCGGTACCCATTTAAGATTGGGTCAATATGGTCGACCGCCTCAGTGGGATTTGGTCTATACCTAATGTCGGCCTTCCTGATATCCAACGCTGAATCATATTCACAGGTTAACTATACGTTTAATCTAGGTGAATGGTACCACATAGCCATAGTTAAATCAAACTCAGTCAAAACAGTCTATATAAATGGCGTAAGTGTTCATGCAGCGGCCGATACAAATAACTACACAAGTACGGCGTTACAATTTGGTAATGGTGCAGTTTCTCTAGTTAGCTCTTTGGATGAAGTACGTATTACCAAAGGTGTAGCTCGTTATACTTCAAACTTCGCGGTACCCACACAAGCATTCCCAGAAGCTCCAGAAGTTGAATATGATACCTACTGGAATAACGTATCATTGCTGATGCACATGGAGGGTATCAATCAGGCGCAAGTGTTTATTGATGAAACTGGAAAAGCCTTAACACTGAGTGGTCAGGCAAAGGTAGTCAATACTACAAGTAGATTCGGTCAAACTAGTGCTTATTTTGATGGTTCAGGTGACCAAGTACTGGCACCAGCCACAGAAGACCTACGAATGGGAACATCGGACTTCACTGTAGAGTTCTGGATAAACCCAACGTCTATGAGTAGTTATAACTGTTTTGTGGACTGTCGCACCGTTAATTCAAATTCTACGGGCTTCTACATACGTGGAGCTGCAACAGCCACAAGTGGTCAGTGGCAGGTAGGTACAGGTGGCGGTACACTAATAACTCCCAACGTTAACTTAGCCTTTGGTGTGTGGCAGCACGTAGCACTAGTACGTTCAGGCACCGAATTAAAACTTTACCGTAATGGCGTTGAAGTTGGTCAAACAACAAACAGCACAAACTTTACTGACAATCTTTTCCGCATTGGTCAGGCAATTGATGGTTATGGATTCAATGGATTCATTGATGAATTACGAGTAACTAAAGGAGTTGCCCGATATACATCTGCATTTAGTAAACCATCGAAGATGTTACCCGGTCCAGCACCATTGATTGATGGTTACTGGGATAACGTAATTCTGCTAACGCACTTAGATGGCATTAATCAAAGTTCCATTTTAATTGATGAAAAAGGTCATGCTCTTAC